>ERZ778512.2282-NODE-2282-length-10658-cov-4.759125_pt1 | contig 10658 bp, 9 predicted proteins | sample MGYA00510346_ERZ778512 | MGnify/ENA primary metagenome ERZ778512 (study PRJEB29527, sample SAMN07138962) | mouse gut metagenome | material: feces | host: mouse | place: China:Nanjing | collected 2016-01-25 ...
AGGCGTATCAGGGCGGAGGACGTGGTATTGACCAACATATGCTGGCAACACTGCGTGATGCTGTTCTCGGGGATTTTCGCCCCGACTTAACGCTCTATCTCGATGTTACCCCGGAAGTTGGCTTAAAACGCGCGCGTGCGCGCGGCGAGCTGGATCGTATTGAGCAAGAGTCTTTCGATTTCTTTAATCGCACCCGCGCCCGCTATCTGGAACTGGCTGCACAAGATAAAAGTATTCATACCATTGATGCCACCCAGCCGCTGGAGGCCGTGATGGATGCAATCCGCACTACCGTGACCCACTGGGTTAAGGAGTTGGACGCATGAGATGGTATCCATGGTTACGACCTGATTTCGAAAAACTGGTAGCCAGCTATCAGGCCGGAAGAGGTCACCATGCGCTACTCATTCAGGCGTTACCGGGCATGGGCGATGATGCTTTAATCTACGCCCTGAGCCGTTATTTACTCTGCCAACAACCGCAGGGCCACAAAAGTTGCGGTCACTGTCGTGGATGTCAGTTGATGCAGGCTGGCACGCATCCCGATTACTACACCCTGGCTCCCGAAAAAGGGAAAAATATGCTGGGCATTGATGCGGTACGTGAGGTCACCGAAAAGCTGAATGAGCACGCACGCCTAGGTGGTGCGAAAGTTGTCTGGGTAACCGATGCTGCCTTACTGACCGACGCCGCGGCTAACGCATTGCTGAAAACGCTTGAAGAGCCACCAGCAGAAACCTGGTTTTTCCTGGCTACCCGCGAGCCTGAACGTTTACTGGCAACATTACGTAGTCGTTGTCGGTTACATTACCTTGCGCCGCCGCCGGAACAGTACGCCGTGACCTGGCTTTCACGCGAAGTGACAATGTCACAGGATGCATTACTTGCCGCATTGCGCTTAAGCGCCGGTTCGCCTGGCGCGGCACTGGCGTTGTTTCAGGGAGATAACTGGCAGGCTCGTGAAACATTGTGTCAGGCGTTGGCATATAGCGTGCCATCGGGCGACTGGTATTCGCTGCTAGCGGCCCTTAATCATGAACAAGCTCCGGCGCGTTTACACTGGCTGGCAACGTTGCTGATGGATGCGCTAAAACGCCATCATGGTGCTGCGCAGGTGACCAATGTTGATGTGCCGGGCCTGGTCGCCGAACTGGCAAACCATCTTTCTCCCTCGCGCCTGCAGGCTATACTGGGGGATGTTTGCCACATTCGTGAACAGTTAATGTCTGTTACAGGCATCAACCGCGAGCTTCTCATCACCGATCTTTTACTGCGTATTGAGCATTACCTGCAACCGGGCGTTGTGCTACCGGTTCCTCATCTTTAAGAGAGACATCATGTTTTTAGTCGACTCACACTGCCATCTCGATGGTCTGGATTATGAATCTTTGCATAAGGACGTGGATGACGTTCTGGCGAAAGCCGCCGCACGCGATGTGAAATTTTGTCTGGCAGTCGCCACAACGTTACCGGGTTATTTACACATGCGGGATCTGGTAGGCGAACGTGACAACGTCGTATTTTCTTGTGGCGTGCATCCACTCAACCAGAATGATCCCTACGATGTAGAAGATTTACGCCGTCTGGCGGCAGAAGAGGGTGTGGTTGCGCTGGGTGAAACCGGGCTGGATTATTATTACACGCCGGAAACTAAAGTACGTCAGCAAGAGTCCTTCATCCATCATATCCAGATTGGTCGTGAACTGAACAAGCCGGTTATCGTCCATACCCGTGACGCCCGCGCCGATACGCTGGCAATTCTGTGCGAAGAAAAAGTGACGGATTGCGGTGGCGTACTACACTGTTTTACAGAGGACAGAGAAACGGCGGGTAAATTACTGGATCTCGGATTTTACATCTCCTTTTCCGGCATTGTGACCTTCCGTAATGCGGAGCAACTGCGCGATGCTGCGCGTTATGTCCCCCTGGATCGATTACTGGTGGAAACTGACTCACCTTACCTTGCGCCGGTACCGCATCGAGGAAAAGAGAATCAACCTGCGATGGTTCGTGACGTTGCAGAATACATGGCTGTGTTGAAAGGTGTTGCCGTTGAAGAACTGGCGCAGGTAACCACCGATAACTTCGCCCGTCTGTTTCACATCGACGCTTCCCGCCTTCAATCAATCCGTTGAATGAGTTTTTTTAAAGCTCGTAATTAATGGCTAAAACGAGTAAAGTTCACCGCCGAAAATTGGGCGGTGAATAACCACGTTTGAAATATTGTGACATATGTTTTGTCAAAATGTGCAACTTCTCCAATGATCTGAAGTTGAAACGTGATAGCCGTCAAACAAATTGGCACTGAATTATTTTACTCTGTGTAATAAATAAAGGGCGCTTAGATGCCCTGTACACGGCGAGGCTCTCCCCCCTTGCCACGCGTGAGAACGTAAAAAAAGCACCCATACTCAGGAGCACTCTCAATTATGTTTAAGAATGCATTTGCTAACCTGCAAAAGGTCGGTAAATCGCTGATGCTGCCGGTATCCGTACTGCCTATCGCAGGTATTCTGCTGGGCGTCGGTTCCGCGAATTTCAGCTGGCTGCCCGCCGTTGTATCGCATGTTATGGCAGAAGCAGGCGGTTCCGTCTTTGCAAACATGCCACTGATTTTTGCGATCGGTGTCGCCCTCGGCTTTACCAATAACGATGGCGTATCCGCGCTGGCCGCAGTTGTTGCCTATGGCATCATGGTTAAAACCATGGCCGTGGTTGCGCCACTGGTACTGCATTTACCTGCTGAAGAAATCGCCTCTAAACACCTGGCGGATACTGGCGTACTCGGAGGGATTATCTCCGGTGCGATCGCAGCGTACATGTTTAACCGTTTCTACCGTATTAAGCTGCCTGAGTATCTTGGCTTCTTTGCCGGTAAACGCTTTGTGCCGATCATTTCTGGCCTGGCTGCCATCTTTACTGGCGTTGTGCTGTCCTTCATTTGGCCGCCGATTGGTTCTGCAATCCAGACCTTCTCTCAGTGGGCTGCTTACCAGAACCCGGTAGTTGCGTTTGGCATTTACGGTTTCATCGAACGTTGCCTGGTACCGTTTGGTCTGCACCACATCTGGAACGTACCTTTCCAGATGCAGATTGGTGAATACACCAACGCAGCAGGTCAGGTTTTCCACGGCGACATTCCGCGTTATATGGCGGGTGACCCGACTGCGGGTAAACTGTCTGGTGGCTTCCTGTTCAAAATGTACGGTCTGCCAGCTGCCGCAATTGCTATCTGGCACTCTGCTAAACCAGAAAACCGCGCGAAAGTGGGCGGTATTATGATCTCCGCGGCGCTGACCTCGTTCCTGACCGGTATCACCGAGCCGATCGAGTTCTCCTTCATGTTCGTTGCGCCGATCCTGTACATCATCCACGCGATTCTGGCAGGCCTGGCATTCCCAATCTGTATTCTTCTGGGGATGCGTGACGGTACGTCGTTCTCGCACGGTCTGATCGACTTCATCGTTCTGTCTGGTAACAGCAGCAAACTGTGGCTGTTCCCGATCGTCGGTATCGGTTATGCGATTGTTTACTACACCATCTTCCGCGTGCTGATTAAAGCACTGGATCTGAAAACGCCGGGTCGTGAAGACGCGACTGAAGATGCAAAAGCGACAGGTACCAGCGAAATGGCACCGGCTCTGGTTGCTGCATTTGGTGGTAAAGAAAACATTACTAACCTCGACGCATGTATTACCCGTCTGCGCGTCAGCGTTGCTGATGTGTCTAAAGTGGATCAGGCCGGCCTGAAGAAACTGGGCGCAGCGGGCGTAGTGGTTGCTGGTTCTGGTGTTCAGGCGATTTTCGGTACTAAATCCGATAACCTGAAAACCGAGATGGATGAGTACATCCGTAACCACTAATCCGTAAGACGTTGGGGAGACTAAGGCAGCCAGATGGCTGCCTTTTTTACAGGTGTTATTCAGAATTGATACGTGCCGGTAATGCTGAAATTACGCGGTGCGCCGTAGACGATAGAACCTTCCACGTTGGTATCGTAGGTTTTGTCGAACAGGTTATTGACGTTCCCCTGTAACGAGAAGTTTTTCGTCACCTGGTAGCGGGTGAAGAGATCCACCAGCGCGTAGCTACCTTGCTCGGCGCGGAAGGTGCCATACGGTGTCACGGTGTCGGTATACACGCGATTTTGCCAGTTAACACCACCGCCGACTGTCAACTCTGGCATGACAGGCAACCGATAGCTGGTGAACATTTTAACCGTGGTGCGTGGCAGATTAGGATTAACGGCGTTTCCTTCGTTATCCTCTGCAATATAGCGCGTTGCGCCAAATGTCAGCTGCCAGTTGTCGGTAATTGCGCCGTTGAGTTCAAATTCCACACCTTTACTGACTGTCCCATCCACCGCTTTATAGGCGGTTTCGCCGTTGCTGCCGGGGATAGGTGTACCGGTGGACTGAGCGACATTATCCTGCTCAATACGGAAGATGGCTAATGTGGTGGTCAGACGGCTATTCATCCAGTCCGATTTCAGACCCAGCTCGTAGTTGTTACCGGTGATTGGAGCCAGATATTTGCCTGAACTGTCACGATCATTTTGCGGCTGGAAAATAGAGGTATAGCTGGCGTAGGTCGACCAGTTGTCATTGATGTCAAACACCAGACCAGCGTAAGGCGTGGTGTGGTTTTTCTCCATGCTGTAAGTCAGCGTATCAACCCGCCAGTTGGTATAACGTGCGCCGAGGATCAGATGCAGCGGATCGGCAAGGGTGACACGAGTGGCAGCATATAACGATTTCATATGTGTGGTATCGTCCTGCGCCAGGCTCTGTGGTGACCAGTCGGTTTGTGGGAAATTGCCATTAAAGTTGTAGAAACTGCCAATTTCATCCGGGAAGATGTTGGCCCATGAACTGAAGTAACGATTGTTTTGTTTGCTGTAACTGCCACCAAACATTAGATTGTGCTGACGACCAAACAATTCATAACTACCGTCAGCGAACAAATCCAGCGCATCAACTTTACGTTTGCCACTGTTCCAACCGGTGCCGCCGACATAATCAAAGCCAGGTCCATAATTACTGTATGGCCCAACCAGCATACCATCCGCTTTGTTTACATAGGCATCGACATACATCATTTTGCTGTCAAATTCGACTTCAGAGTGGGTGGCATTCAGCGTCGCTTGCCAGGTATCAGCAAACCGCTGCTTCAGGGTCATAAAGACCTTGTTGATCTCTTTATCGTTGTACGCCCAGTCAGGTGCGGTACTGCGTGCGCGATCGTAACTGTTGCTGCTGCCATCAGTATTCCAGCGCGGTAAACCGCCCCAGGTTGGGCTATTAACATCAATGCGCTGATATTCGTAACCGGCTGAAAGCATCGTAAGATCGCCTAAATCAGCATCGACAATGCCGGAGAAGAAGGTCTTTTCACTGTTGTAGCGGTCCAGCCATGAGTCGTTATTCTGGTAGCCGCCGACAATTCGCGCGCGGATTTTACCGTCTTCGGTGAGTGGGCTTTGTAAATCCGCCACATACCGTTCTTTGTTCCAGCTACCGTATTCCGCCGAGACATCGCCTTTAAATTCACGACTGGTCGCGTGTTTTCGAACCATATTAATTGCCGCAGATGGATTACCCGTCCCGGTCATGAGTCCTGTCGCGCCACGCACTACTTCTACGCGTTCAAACAGTGCCATATCAGAAAGTGCGTCGCCCAGATTCCAGCGCGATTCAAAATAGGTGGGGATACCATCAACCATATAGTTATCGATCTGGAATCCGCGGGAATAATAAAGAGCACGATCGGAATCCGCCTGACTTTTGCTGATCCCCAGCGTGTTTTCCATCACTTCGCCCAGCGTTTGTAACTGCTGATCTTCCATCCGCTGCTGGCTAACAATAGTGACCGACTGAGGAATATCACGTTGAGTCATCTGCATTTTGGTACCCGCAGAGGTAGACGTTACGCTGTAATCATTTTCGCCATCTTCTGGAGCTGTGGCTGAACCCTCAACAATCACCGTTTCTTCAGTGGCTGGTGCAGCAAAAGCGGCAGAAGGTAATAGTGCCAGTGCTATGCAACCGGCAAGGAGTGATGGTTTGGTGATGGCTTGATATTGATTATCCCTGTTAAATTGTGTTGAAAGCATTTGAAATCTCTTGGTTTATGTTGTCGTCAGGCTCATGCCGGAGGAGGGTGATGAGCGGTTATATTTAGTGTGCGAATAATTTTGTATGTAAATGCAAATGAGAAATATACGCATTCATATTTGACGTGTAAACCAAACATAGAATGTCTTTTCAGCGCATTCGCAGGCAGAAATGGGAATAATGGCGATATATACGGCAGCAAAACGATTTTTTGCTTAAGAAATCGTGAGTTAAGGTTGAAAGAGCAGGTTTAACTCGACCATACTCTATACTCGCAGTGTGGCGCGGCGTAGCATGGCGCAACGCATGGCTATTTGAAAAAGGAAAATGTCGTGGCAGAAGAAACTATATTCAGCAAAATTATTCGTCGTGAGATCCCCTCCGATATCGTCTACCAGGATGATCTGGTAACGGCGTTTCGCGATATTTCGCCGCAAGCGCCAACGCATATTCTGATCATTCCGAATATCCTCATTCCGACTGTGAACGACGTGTCAGCTGAGCATGAGCAGGTGCTGGGACGCATGATCACCGTAGCGGCAAAAATTGCTGAGCAAGAAGGTATTGCCGAAGATGGCTATCGTCTGATCATGAACACCAACCGCCATGGCGGACAAGAGGTTTACCACATCCATATGCACTTGTTGGGTGGCCGTCCGCTGGGACCAATGCTGGCGCATAAAGGTCTGTAACGATGAGAAAAGGATGCTTTGGGTTGGTGTCTCTGGCGTTGTTACTGCTGGTGGGCTGTCGTTCACATCCGGAAATTCCGGTGAATGATGAGCAATCGCTGGTGATGGAGTCATCTTTATTGGCTGCGGGCATTAGTGCAGAAAAGCCCGTCCTTTCGACGTCTGATATTCAACCTTCAGCATCCTCAACGCTTTATAACGAAAGGCAAGAACCCGTTACCGTTCATTATCGTTTTTACTGGTATGACGCCAGAGGGCTGGAGATGCATCCTCTGGAAAGGCCACGCAGCGTTACCATTCCCGCACATTCGGCGGTAACGCTGTACGGCAGCGCCAATTTTCTGGGGGCGCACAAAGTCAGACTTTATCTATATTTGTAAGGGGTGAATCTTGATGACAAAAATGAGTCGCTACGCCTTGATTACCGCGCTGGCGATGTTTCTCGCCGGGTGTGTGGGGCAACGTGAACCTGCACCGGTAGAAGAAGTGAAACCAGCGCCGGAACAACCAGCCGAGCCACAACAGCCTGTCCCCACAGTGCCCTCGGTGCCGACGATCCCGCAGCAGCCAGGCCCAATTGAGCACGAAGATCAAACTGCACCGCCTGCGCCGCATATTCGCCATTATGACTGGAATGGCGCAATGCAGCTGATGGTAAGTAAGATGCTTGGGGCTGACGGGGTGACTGCGGGTAGCGTCCTGCTGGTTGATAGCGTTAACAACCGTACTAACGGTTCGCTGAATGCCGCAGAAGCGACCGAAACGCTGCGAAATGCGCTGGCTAATAACGGGAAATTTACCCAGGTTTCCGCCCAGCAACTGTCGATGGCTAAGCAACAGTTAGGTTTGTCGCCGCAGGACAGTTTAGGCACCCGTAGTAAAGCCATAGGCATTGCCCGCAATGTCGGCGCTCATTACGTGCTGTACTCCAGCGCCTCTGGCAACGTTAACGCTCCGACCCTACAAATGCAGCTGATGCTGGTGCAGACGGGCGAAATTATCTGGTCAGGTAAAGGTGCCGTTTCGCAGCAATAATCCCATCACGCGCGACGAATTGCTGTCGCGCTTTTTCCCGCAGTATCATCCCGTCACGACGTTTAATAGTGGGCTTAGTGGCGGGAGTTTTCTCATTGAACATCAGGGCCAGCGTTTTGTTGTGCGTCAGCCGCACGATCCTGATGCGCCGCAGTCCGCGTTCTTGCGCCAGTATCGGGCTTTATCACAACTACCCACATGCATTGCACCGAAGCCGCATTTATATCTTCGTGACTGGATGGTAGTCGACTATCTGCCCGGCGAGGTAAAAACGTATTTGCCGGATACCAACGAACTGGCAGGCTTGCTGTATTATCTACATCAACAACCACGTTTTGGCTGGCGAATAACGCTGTTGCCGTTACTGGAACTGTACTGGCAGCAAAGCGATCCGGCGCGGCGGACAGTGGGTTGGCTGCGAATGTTAAAACGTCTGCGCAAAGCGCGGGAACCACGGCCTTTACGCTTAAGTCCATTGCATATGGATGTCCACGCCGGAAATTTAGTGCATAGCGCGTCAGGGTTAAAACTCATCGACTGGGAGTATGCCGGAGATGGTGATATCGCGCTGGAACTGGCGGCAGTGTGGGTGGAAAATACTGAACAGCACCGGCAATTGGTCAATGACTATGCCCCTCGCGCGAGGATTTATCCGGCGCAATTATGGCGTCGGGTCAGGCGATGGTTTCCCTGGCTGCTGATGCTCAAAGCAGGGTGGTTTGAGTACCGCTGGCGACAAACCGGCGATCAACAATTTATCAGGCTGGCCGATGACACCTGGCGGCAGCTATTAATAAAACAATAAGGAGAGCAGTGTGGGGCCAGTAATGTTGGATGTCGAAGGTTACGAACTGGACGCGGAAGAGCGTGAAATACTTGCGCATCCGCTGGTGGGAGGGCTGATTCTCTTTACGCGTAACTATCATGATCCTGCCCAGTTGCGTGAACTGGTGCGCCAGATCCGCGCAGCTTCGCGCAATCATCTGGTGGTGGCGGTAGATCAGGAAGGTGGACGCGTGCAGCGTTTTCGTGAAGGTTTTACCCGCTTGCCAGCGGCGCAATCATTCGCTGCGCTGTCAGGAATGGAAGAGGGCGGCAAACTGGCGCAAGAGGCGGGTTGGCTGATGGCCAGCGAAATGATCGCTATGGATATTGATATCAGCTTTGCGCCAGTGCTGGATGTCGGGCATATCAGCGCGGCGATTGGCGAGCGTTCTTATCATGCCGATCCACAAAAAGCCCTGGCAATTGCCAGCCGGTTTATTGATGGTATGCATGAAGCCGGAATGAAAACGACCGGGAAACACTTCCCAGGACACGGTGCAGTAACGGCAGACTCACACAAAGAAACACCGTGCGATCCACGTCCACAAGCGGAGATTCGCGCTAAAGATATGTCGGTCTTCAGTTCCTTAATCCGCGAAAATAAACTCGACGCCATTATGCCTGCGCATGTGATCTACAGTGATGTTGATCCGCGTCCGGCGAGCGGTTCTCCCTACTGGCTGAAAACCGTTTTGCGTCAGGAACTGGGTTTTGACGGCGTGATTTTCTCTGACGATTTATCGATGGAAGGTGCCGCGATTATGGGCAGTTATGCCGAACGCGGGCAGGCATCACTGGATGCGGGTTGCGATATGATCCTGGTCTGCAATAATCGTAAAGGGGCCGTCAGCGTGTTAGATAATCTGTCACCGATCAAGGCAGAACGTGTTACACGTTTGTATCATAAAGGTTCATTTTCGCGACAGGAACTGATGGACTCGGCTCGCTGGAAAGCGATCAGCACCCGTCTGAATCAGTTACATGAACGCTGGCAGGAAGAGAAAGCAGGTCACTAACCCTGGCTTATGTGAGGAAGCGATGATTATCTATTTACACGGTTTTGACTCTAACAGTCCGGGTAACCACGAGAAAGTCTTACAATTGCAGTTTATTGACCCGGATGTACGCTTTATAAGCTACAGTACGCGGCATCCGAAACATGATATGCAGCATCTGCTCAAAGAAGTGGACAAAATGTTGCAACTGAACGTCGACGAGCGTCCGCTGATTTGCGGCGTTGGTCTGGGCGGATACTGGGCGGAACGGATTGGTTTTCTTTGCGATATCCGCCAGGTGATCTTAAACCCTAATTTGTTCCCTTATGAGAACATGGAAGGCAAGATTGATCGCCCGGAAGAGTATGCCGATATTGCCACTAAGTGTGTGACCAACTTCCGTGAGAAGAATCGCGATCGTTGCCTGGTGATTTTGTCGCGTAATGATGAAGCGCTTAACAGCCAGCGGACATCTGAAGAGCTGCATCATTATTACGAGATTGTCTGGGACGAAGAGCAGACGCACAAATTCAAGAATATCTCCCCGCATTTACAGCGCATTAAAGCGTTCAAAACCCTCGGGTAAATGCCCTCGTCGCATCAGGTAACCTTGCCGGTACCTGATGCGCTCCGGATTCTGTGGGTCGGATAAGGCGTTCACGCCGCATCCGACATTCGAGCATCAATGCCTGATGCGCCTCTTATCAGGACGACCAAACGCCCTCGATATACGCTTCACCCTATATCGCCCTTCCGGAATTGCTCAAATAATAAACAATAAACTCTGTTTTTTGATCTCACCCGGTAAAGTCGCCTATCTTTTCAGCAACAAAACTTGATTAACATCAATTTTGGTATGACCAATGCACCATTCATGTTATTCTCAATAGCGAAGAACATTTTCATTGCTGTAACCTGTTGTTAATTAAGAGCTATGTTAATAACCATTAATTAACAATTGGTTAATAAATTTAAGGGGGTCACGTTGACTACGCCAT
>ERZ778512.2291-NODE-2291-length-10635-cov-3.302268_pt1 | contig 10635 bp, 12 predicted proteins | sample MGYA00510346_ERZ778512 | MGnify/ENA primary metagenome ERZ778512 (study PRJEB29527, sample SAMN07138962) | mouse gut metagenome | material: feces | host: mouse | place: China:Nanjing | collected 2016-01-25 ...
GGGGGCATCTGAATGGATGCCCCCCTACTTTTATTTTATGGAGGTTACTATGGAATTATATAATATGCTGCAGTCGGGCGAAGGGATCGAGCACCTGGACAACTATCTTCTTGACTTGGACTCCGAGTTTCGATTCAAGTGCCGCCGGTGCGGGAAATGCTGCATCCATCAGGAAACGATTATTTTCAACGCCCGGGATATCTTCAATATTGCCCAAAAGAAGGGCATGACGATGCGAGAGGTAATGGATGCCTATACCGAGGTCTATATTGGGCGTAACTCCCGCATCCCTATTATCCACCTGCTCTCCAACGGACCCAAGGGGGCCTGCCCGTTGCTGGAGAATGGCCGATGCAGTGTCCATGACTGCAAGCCCACCGTCTGTGCGCTGTTCCCACTGGGAAGGGTCGCAATCAACAGAACGGATGACCAGGCACCTGGAGAGGGCGAAATGCCGGCGATCAAGTATATTCTCAATGACCACAGCTGCGGTTCGGCCAAAAAGGTCAATACTGTCCGCATCTGGCTGGCCAAGTTTGGGATTCCGGAGCAGGATGAATTTTATCTGCTCTGGAATAAGGTGCTCATGAGCCTTACTCCGGCGGTTATGAAGCTTGAGGAAGAAAAAGTGTCCGAGCCTGCTCTTGAAATGCTTTGGGGCGCAATCTATGAGACACTCTATCTCCATTACGATACCAGCCAGGAGTTTATGCCCCAGTTCCAGGCTGTAGCGGACAAGCTGCTCGGTCTGAGCAAGGCGATCATGGAAGCGCAGCCGCCCTCCGGGCTGGCCGATGATACCGACCACAGTTCCACAAAGAAGGGGTCTTGAATTTATCAGGAAAGGTGGGTGACTGCCATGCCAGAATACAGTGAGCCCAAAAAGGTGATTTGGTATGACGATATCCCTTGCCCGGTCTGTGGTGCTGAGCGGACAAATTCATGGGAGAAACGGATATCCCGCGCGTTAGGCTATCAGGCCATCGTCTGTGAAAAGTGTGTCGCAAAGGAGTATGGTCTGACAGTGGCGGAGCTTCGGGATACCATGGAAAACCACTTTGGCCTCGTCCCCTGTCCCGGCATATGAAGGAGCTCAATGAATTGACCCGCCGATTGCTGGCGGAGGGCTACACGCCGGAGGATACGCCGCCTGGGACATGTGAATATAAATCCTATTACGGCGGCTGGACCTATACCAGCCAGGCATTGAACCAGATGGTTTTCGAGACCCCCTGTGGGCTTCTTGTTCGAGGTTCGCGTTTTACGAATGGTTATCTTGCCAGTCGGGGCGTGGACTGGCGGCCGGAGAATGACAATCCAGTGGTACCTTGCCCCCGCTTTGCGTCGGGGCCCTGCTCACTCAGGCACCCTCTCTTACAGACGGAAAAGCTCTGCTGCGGCCCAGACGATGTGGTCTACCAGTGCGACTGTCACCCGACGGATCGCCCCTATACTTATGAGGGCAGTCTGGATGAAGCGCATAAGCGGGTATGGCAGGAATCGGACGAACTGTGGAAGGCGGTTGAAACTGCACACAACGGCCGGGTCTGCCGGCACCAGAGCCGCTACGGCCGGACAAGCAAAACCTGGACGACCTATTACAGCCCAATGGAGTGTGCCCGACTGTGGCCCAGCTGCAGCCACTGCAGCGTTTTGGAGAAGGACCTGACGCCACAGAAGGGGAATGTCTTCTATGATGTCAAAAAAACCTGGATGAAAAAGGGGATGGGTCTGTTCCAAGACGAGGAGCAAGTCAGCATTGAGAAGGGCTGTAAACTGCTGGAGAAAACGGTGTCCATGACCATCTGTGAGGCCATCGTCCGGTACGGACGTCAGGACGCGGAGCAGCGCGCTATGGGCCGCTATCGGAGAGCAATGGTTTTTGATCCAACGCTGAAAATTGAGGTTTTGAACCTGCGGGCCGCCCGGATGGATACCAGGGACATTCTCCAGGATCTCCAGGATGTGGCCAACGGTATCCAGGTAACCCACGCGGCGGACAGCTTGAAGGCGGCCAAGGCCCAGAAAAAGGCGCGGCGGGAGGCTGCGAAAAAGCAGCGGATCCGCAAGGTGGAACAAATGTTGCTAACCTGCGGCTGGAACGGCCTGGACGATCTTTGGCGGCGCCGGGCAGAGAAGCTGCTGGATGACCAGCGGATTGATGAACTGCATCTGCAGTGGAAGGCGGCACAAGCGCAGACGCCTCTGGAGGAAACGAAGATCAGACTGTTTTGAAGGAGTGTGATAGAGCATTGGAAAAACAAAACGATAATCGGGACCAGATCATCCGCAAAGATGCCCGGAACTGTTTTGTGGAGGTCAAAAACGACTGCTTCCACCTGGAGAAGATCCACCTGCAGTTTGTGGCCTACGACAAGTCCCGGCCTGCGGGGCAGCGGTACACCAGCAATATCCACATCTACATTGATGTACCGCAGTTCCTGGCCCTGGCGCAGGAGGCCGCCAACGGCAGTCTCCACATGCGGATGCAGCAGTATAAAAATGAGCGAAAATCGGATGCGCTTTTTGAGCATTTGGGCGGCACCTCCGCCAAGCGGCTGGCCTACTACGGTAAGGCGCGGGCGGATGGGAAAAGCCTGTCCCGGGTGGTTAAGCTGACGGTGGCGGAAAAATCGGACTACTTTCTGACCGCTGACAGCGGCCCGGGTGAGGAGAACCAGACCGGACTGATTGTCCCGCGGTTTGGGAAGAACCCGGAACAGCATGTGTCCGTCATCCTCACCTGGCGGCAGCTTAACGAGCTGTTGTTTGCCACAACAGCTCATTACAAGGCGTGGCTGTCGGCCAAATACACAGCGGAGTGGAGGTTGCTCCATGCCCCTCGCTTTGAGGAAAAGGGGCAGAAACGCCAAGAAGAGAGCGCACCGACGGCACAGCGCACGGAGGCTCCTCCCCCCGCACCGCCACCGGCCCCAGCGCCGGGAGCAGGCTTTGGCAGCGCTTTTGGCAAAGTCTATGGCAGTACAAATGGCAGCGGCAGCGCTGATGACAGCCGGATGTTTTAGTGCTATACTGATATTGTCCACCCTTGTGCAGGCGGCTGGCCCAACAGGCCGGAATAGCAAATTGATAAGGAGTGGATTACAATGAAGTTTTGTCCCTATTGCGGCGCTTCCCTTCCGGGAAGTGCCGCTTCTTTCTGCCCTGAGTGCGGGAAGTCTCTGCCTGCCGGGAGACCGGTGGGTGTCCGCCGGCAGAAGAAGCGCCCCCCGCAGGAAAAGTCCTCCAAAGCGCCCCAGCGCAGGCCAAGACCTATTGATCCAATGGATGTAAACTATGACGGTTACTACGATGACATCCAGCCTGTTGATGCCGGGGTTCGAGGTGAGGGGATGGATCCCGAACTGGTAAAGCGGATCATACTGGTCATTCTCGGTGCCGTTGGGGCCATTATTTTGGCAGTCATCTTGATGATGCTGTTGTAATTTTGCTGGTCAGAACGTGTAATGTAGGCAAATAAGCAAATTGAGGTGATAGTTATGATGTATCTCTCCAAAGGAGAACTGACACAGTCCAGTAAGACTGGGCTTGACTATGTATCCCGTTGCGGCTGTGCCTACGCACTGGGGCCGGAACTGGCCGGACTTTGGAAGAAGGCGAGACTTGCCCCACAGCCGGTGCCAGAAGGCAGGGAGCAGGCAGTCAGGCGCATGGAGGCCAGCGGCTTGGTTATTACCACTGAGGAAACCGGGACACTGGCTGCTTACCGGCTCCTGATTGGCTGCGTTATTTGCCCCAACAGCAGGAGATGGACAGACCGTTTCCTAACCAGGTCTGTCCGGCGCATCTGGAAATGGCTCCATGAGGCGGGACTGCGTCTGACCGCCAGCGAACTGGTCCGGCTGGAGGAGCGGCGGGTCCAGCCTACTCCCGCACTTTTGGGCGAGGATGGCCGGCAGCGGCTGACGGAGATGATCTACTTCGCGGAGACGATCCCCGATGGCATTCTGGAGACACGGATGGAACACTCGCCCGCTCGTGACAACGTAGTGGGTGCTTTGCTGGAGCTGCTGCGCACCCGCCGTCTGCTGCTGATTTGAAGGAGGGGGACTATGGAGCGAACACAAATCCCCATGCCCTTGCAGACGCAGATTTTGATTCGGTTGGCGCTGGCCGTCTGTTCACTGATTGCGGGCAATGTCTGTCTGGTTTTCTTTACCGTGACAATCGCTGTGCCCTTTTTCCTGCTGGCCTTGCTGACGGCTGTCAGCGGGTGCCACCTTTATCGGGTGGTTGTGCGCGGCCGCTATCTGGTCCTAACCGGCACCGTGCTGAACGTGGAGCGCACCACCGTCCTGCGCCGTCCCAAAGCTATTCTGATGGAGGTTGAGGGGAAGGCCCTGCGGGTCGTACTGCGAAGCCGCCACAAAGCTCCAAGCGAGGGCAGCCAGATCTCGTTCTATGTGCAGGACAGCACTCCGATCTATGAGTGGCGGGGGATACACCTGCTTGGCTCCTATCTGGCGGCAGCGGTCGGAACTTCCGGCACACCCACATAGAGCGTGCCCTAATGGTCTATCACATCTTCCAATACGACATTGAGGGCGTCTGGTATCGTGATTCCCAGGTCTATTCCGATGCGCAGTTTGATGCCATTATGGACCGGCTGGAGTGGCGACTGCCCACTGGCATGAGAGTGTTCCATTTTGGAGCGCCTGGGCCAGAATATTATCCTTTGGACAACCCTGTCGTGCTGCATCGCCCAGTGCTGTCCCTGAACCCTGTGGCACTGGCTACGGGAGCGCTGGCATACCGAGCCGTACTGAATGACAAACATACTCGTCTGCGTATTCCCATCACACATCAGATTGAACGCTTTGTAATATGCGGCGGCCCAGATATATGGCCGTGTTTTCGTTATGTGGACGGGGGGCGGTATGCGATTACCACTGAATTGAAGATTGTGCCGCTGTCGTTTCGCGCGGCCAAGGAATATGTCCAGCGTTATCATCGCCACAATGCAGCCCCGCAGGGCCATAAATTTTCCATTGGGCTGATTGTTCCCAACGAGGACCGGTATATTGGTGTTGCTATCGCCAGCGTTCCGAAGGCGCGGCATCTAAATGATGGGCTTACGTTGGAGATCAATCGTGTGTGCTGCGATCCCGCCTTCTCCAATGCTTGCAGTAAACTTTACGGAGCCGTTGTCAAGGCGGGGAAGGCGATGGGCTATACCCGGTTTATCACTTATACACTCCCGGCGGAGGGCGGAAGCAGTATAAAAGCGGTTGGATTCCGTTTGGCTGGAACGGTCCCAGAACGAAAAGATGGTTGGTGTCGAACTATCCGCCGCCGCAGGAGTCCTTGCCGCGCTCCGGCGGGGCCAAAACTCAGATGGGTCCTTGACACCCGGCCCGCACAGAACCATGGTAACTGCGATGAATAGCATATTGACCTTCTGGAATAATCATGCTATAATCAAAATAATAGTTACCGTGTTTTCTTTAGGAAACAAAGTTACCGTGTTTCAGAGTGTCAAATGGCGCTATTGCGCTGTTTGGCACTTTTTTTGTTTTCTGCCCGCGAAAATGCGGGTTGAAATAAATTATTTCAACGGCAGGGAAGGACCTGCAGAAAGGGGCATCACATCATGCTGAAACTAATCATCACAGAGGCCGTTGTCTCCAAGGGGTATAACGACGACCCCGCCGTCCGCTATTTTAGTAGCAATAGCGAAAACACCGGGCAGGTTGCCAACTTCCGGATCGGGAAACGGGTCTACGACAGCAAGGCGGAGAACAACCACCGCTGGCTCAACTTCACCGTCAAGGCGTTTGGGGATATGTGCGAGCGCGTCAAGCGCATGAAGCTCAAGGAGGGCTCGTACATCAACATCATCGCCCGCTATGACGAGGAGACCTGGGAGACCAAGGACACCCATGAGACCCGAACAGGCGTGGTCCTGTACCTGGACGAGATCGAGTATGCCAGCAGCGGCAATGGCCAGAAGAATGGCCAGGCCAGTTCTGGCGGTACGGCCCCCCAGGGCAGCAACGCACCTGCTGCGCAGAATGGCGCTCCGGCAGCTCAGAACCAGCAGTCGCAGGATTATCCGCAAGGCCAGCCGCCCGCCCAGGGACAGCCGGCGTCCGATCCCATGCCCGGAGGTTTTACCGGGTATGAAGGCTTCGGCGATTCCTGCAATCCCTTCTTTTAATCGGCTTCCTGTAGGACCAAATGAATATCAGGCGTATAAGGCGCACAGTTCGTGGAAACACATCCGCGGTCTGTGCGCCTTTTTTGCGTTTTTGGGGGGTGATGCGTTGCGAAACCAAGCCTTTCAAGCACGAACTGAGACAGGAAAGCGGAGAAAATTGGAGGTCGTATTGAGACAACTGACCGGAGATCACCTGACGGACCAACAGCGGCAGCTGATCAGCCAGACAGTAGGCTGCTGCCAGCAATACAGCTTCCAGCTGTGCTATGAGCCTGGGGCGCCGGCCCTTACGGCTAATGGGGATAGTCAAGCCGCTGTTTACCGGATTTTCGGCGATACGGCCAAAGGCCCAACTGCTGTGCTCGTCCGCACTCCAGGCCAGGGGGAAATGTCCAACACGATTTATATTTATCTGCCGACACAGAGGGAGGAAAAAGGGGATGACACCCGACAAGAAGAAACATCTGCTCAATGACATAGTTGTTGTGATTATGCTGCTTGCAGCGCTGCTCACTATTGTCCGGCTCTGGCCGCTTCTGCTGCTATTGCTGATCGGCCTGATTGCCTATGCCCTGTGGGTGCTTTTCCATGTGGCCAGGCATCCGGTCAAGACTGAGCTGGCCCCGCTGCCTATGCTGCCTGCGCCGGTAACCGAGCAGCCGCTTTTGAGTGCCGCGTTCGGTCTGCTTCAGCGAAAGATCACAGAGCAGGTGGTTATCCGGTACCCGGATGCCAGATGGGTATGGGGTGCGTCAAACACGTTCGATCAGTTTGCTGCCGGACAGCCATTGACGATTCTGCTCAATAGCGCAGGCGGCTACCAGAAAGCGACTGTGTGGGTCAAAGACCTGCAATTTGCGGGGCTGGTCTATACAAGCGTATCAGGCAGCAGTGCTGGACACAGCGGTGACCAGACGGCCGAGCCGGAGGAGCCACCCGCAGAACAAAAAGAGGTTGATTATGGCCTGCTGTCTTTTGAATGGGTGGAAGCCAATATGCAGCGGCTGAACGCACTGAACAATGAGGCCGTTGCTGCGGGTCAGGACGGGTTCCGCATCTCCGCAGAGGAACTGCCTCACGGGGACAGTTGGCCAACGCTATGTGCCGAACTGGTTCGCAACGGGTTCACGGCAGCAGAACCGATGGCTGACGGGATCCATGTCAAAATCAGAATAACAGAATAGGAGCGTGATTTACAAATGAGTTCAAAACTGTTCGTATTTGACCGACCCCTGCCTGCGCCATTTGATAAGGGCGGGAAGAAAGTCAAGGTGTCGTCCACCTATGGGGATGGCACAGAGGCCACGCTGAGCAACACTGTTGTGAAAGCTGTGCTGGCGTACTGTGCCTGCAAGGATGGCTCCAAGCCTGGCGCCGTGGGTATCTGCGGCAGCAAGGGTGTTGCCGAGTACAAGTCGGCTTCCGGCGCGGACGCCTATCACTTGGCGGTCTATGACCCTGGGAACGGAACCGTGCTGGCCAGCAAGTATGACAGCGACACTGAGATGATGGAAACCTATTCCGTGGGAAAGCGCGGCCAGGATGGCGCCGCCATAGTGCTGGCCATGGTCCCCGCCCTTGCAGCTGACAAGGAATTTGGGGATAACCTGGACGCCTTCATGTCGGAGTATCAGGGCTCCTTTTCTGATTTGAAAAAGGCCACTGATTTGCTGGCGATCCTCTGCGACAACGTCTATCGCCGTGTGAGCGATAAAACCTGCCCCGCACATCTGCCGGTCAATATCGACAACTCTGGAAATGTGATGCGGGTCTCTCCGACTCATCTGGATTCCGGTAGTTTTGCGCCCAACCAAGTACTGGCGGGTGAGTTTACCATCCTGGCCCACGTCGGAGCAACTGTTGTTCTGGAGCCAAAAGAGGCAGTTCCGCATAGCGATTTTGTCGGCAAATATGCTCTGAACCCCGGTCGTGGCCTCACTGCCTATGAGGAGGCCTTGGTCCCTACCCTGGCACCATGGTATGTACTGCCGGAGGAGGTGGTCAGCATCTGTGCCCACGCCCAGAAGTCCACGGAAAAATACCTGCCCATGCGCAATTTCCTGCTTCGCGGTCCGGCCGGAACCGGTAAGACCGAGGGAGCCAAGGCGATTGCCGCAGGCCTGCACCTGCCCTATGTGAAATACACCTGTTCGGCCAATACCGAGGTCTACGACTTCATCGGCCAGGTGTTCCCGGATACCAACGATCCCTCTACCGGGGACGCGGATCTGGACCGGGAGCGTCAGGAGTTGAAGGAGATGGGCGGCATCACGTTTGAGAATGTCAAGAAGCTGATGGATCTGCCCGGTTTGGATGATATGGACTATGACCCGGAGGGCACCTATAAGCTGCTCACTGGCCACGCCAAAGCTGGCGCGACCTCACAGGACTGTATGGCGGAGGTCATGGACCGGGTAACGGACAAAATCCAGAAGCTGTGTACGGTCAAACCTGAGACATCGAATGCCGGACAGACCTATACCTATATGGAAACGGACTTTATCCGTGCGCTGAAATACGGCTACCTGGTGGAAATCCAGGAGCCGACCACGATCATGCAGCCCGGTGTGCTGGTTGGCCTAAACTCCCTGCTGGAGCAGAATGGTACTATCACGCTGCCTACCGGCGAAGTCATCCGGCGGCACCCTGACGCTGTGGTTGTTGTGACCACCAATGTCAGCTATGAGGGCTGCCGGGGTATGAACCAATCGGTACTGGACCGCATGAACCTGACACAGGACATTGAACTGCCGGCCCCGGAAATCATGGCACAGCGGGCTATGAGCGTTACTGGCTGTGAGGATGACATCATGGTTTCAAAAATGGTACAGGTGGTCAGCGACATGGCCGACTTCTGCCGCAAAAACGGCATCTCCGACGGTAGCTGCGGGATGCGCAGCCTGATTGACTGGATTATGAGCACCGAGATTACCGGCGACCCCCACACCTCGGCCATGTATACCATCATCAGCAAGGCCACCGCAGACGACGAGGATCGGGCCGCCATCATTACCTCTGTCTTAGAACCCATTTTCGCGCCCAAGCGGAAAAAGGCGGTTTGAACGGTATCACTAATTAAAAACAGAAGGGAGGTTCCTTACTCTTGGCAAGAGTGAATCATAAAAAGATCAAGCAGCTTATCGCACAAAAGCAGAAGACCATCACTGACCGGCAGTTTTTCGCGTCTCGGGCCTTGGCCGCCTACTTTGAGGATATTGCCGCCGCCCAGACCAGGCGCTACGGCTATCGGCGGCGGGTCAGGGTCAGCATTGTCTGGAAGCCAAAGGAATCGGGCAGTGCCCGCACGGACAACGGCCTAATCTGGATCAACGCCGGCCATCCCAGTGTGACTACGCACAAAACCCGGCAGGCCCGGTATGAGCAGGTCTGCGGGCTGTTCGCCCATGAGCTGGGGCATGTCCTCTATACCGATTTTCTTACCTCGCAGACCTATCACGGGTTTCAGGAGAGTGGAAAGTGGTATCCGGGGCCTCCGCCGCTGCACAATGGTACCGACCGGTGTGCGGAAGCGGAATATCTTGAACTGCTTCAGACTGACCCCAAGTGCCGGAAAGCGCTGAGCCTTATCAGCCATGACATCCTGAACGTCCTGGAGGACGGCTACATTGAGCAGCGGATGATTATGGACTACCCCGGCATTCTGGGTGCAAACCTGGAAATCAGACGGGAGAGCTCTTTTAAGGAGCTGCCCACCGTGACCCAAATGGCGGAACAGGAGGATGGCGGCCATATCTGGCTGACGGTGCTCCAGTGTATCCTCGCCTACATGAAGTGGGGTCAGATCAAGTATGGGGAGACTCCGCTTACAGATGAACGGATTCAGACGGTCTTTTCCCTGCTGGGGGACCTGGATACAGCCCTGACCAGTCAGGACTTCCGGGATAGATGCCGTACCGCCAACATCGTACTGATCCGCTGCTGGCCTTACATCAAGGACTTTGTGGATTACTGCAAGGACATAGCCGATCAGGCGGCAGAAGGCGGCGGTGAGGGCGATGCCGATAACGTGCTCCAGCAGCTGCTTTCGGCTTTGGCTGGCAGCAGCGCTGAGGGAACTGGTGAAACGGAGCCGGTCTCCGGCGGCACGCCTTCCGGCACCGGCGGGGGTTCCCCGACTGCAGGTGTCCGTGCCGCTACCGCACAGCTGGCCGCCGATACAGCCAAGGAGGAAGAATCTGAATCTGACGCTGCGACCGATGGCGGCGAGGAGAAAGAAGATCCCGCGGAGGAAACTGCGGCCGCTGCGTCTGCTGACCTGGAAGAAGGGTTGCCGATGGAAGGGCAGTCCCCGCCTAGTACCTGCCAACCCGTATCTGAGCAAGAGACTGGGCGCATCCCCCTGACCGATACCACTACGCTCTCTACGCCGGAGGGCGGTACAGTGGAACAGGATGACGACTACAAGGGGACCGGATACACCGGCGCCGCCTCTGATA
>ERZ778512.2314-NODE-2314-length-10554-cov-7.825317_pt1 | contig 10554 bp, 10 predicted proteins | sample MGYA00510346_ERZ778512 | MGnify/ENA primary metagenome ERZ778512 (study PRJEB29527, sample SAMN07138962) | mouse gut metagenome | material: feces | host: mouse | place: China:Nanjing | collected 2016-01-25 ...
AACATCATATTGATTGCGATGCTCCTGAAATGTTTTATCTTGTTCGATTTTTCGTTCTTTGAATAATTCTGATGAATCACAGCCACAGCTATAATACGCCGCAAGCATTTTCAGTGTCATTGACTTTCCAAAACGCCTCGGCCTACTAACGCATATAAACTTTTGTTCCGTACTAATATATCTATTTGTATATGCAATCAAACCCGTTTTATCCACATAAATTTCAGAACGTACGGCATTCCCAAAGCCCTCATTATCTGGATTCAAATAAATGCCCATGTGTTATACCTCCCTTGAAACCTCCACACTTTCAATTACACAGCTATGCGACTTATTAGGGTCTTCCTTATTATAATTCACGCCAACAAGCAGTATTTCTCCCGTATATCCCTCAAGTGCTTGTGTGTAGTTTCTATCTTTTATCTGCTGTATTGCTGTATTGGCAGTATGATTACATTTCAGTTCTATTATCAGCGCTGGCTTTCCTGTATGTGTCAGCGGTAAAAATACAACATCCGCAAACCCCTTCCCGGCAGGCAGTTCTCTTATCAGCTTATAATCTTTTCTTGCGCTGTAATACGCCAATCCGATTGCTGCGCCTAACGCATTTTCATCATTATATGTTAAAATAGATGCGATTTCTGTATGTGCCCTGTCCAGCCCCTCGGCAACGCTTTTTTCATCACATAATAATGTATCTTCCAGCAGTTTTTCAGATGCTTTTAGGATTTGCATAATATTTTGCCAACCGCCGACGCTCATTGCATTTTCAAATTCTTCAATAATCTCCTTATTGGGAATAAAGGCTTCCTTGGCTTCGGAATCATATGCAAGATATCCTAAATGTATCAACAGTGTAAGCACATCATCTTTTATACGAAAATTGCGCATATCATTGCGGAAACTGCGTGTGTTTACTCGAACACGTCCGCCACCCAGCATCTGCACAATGTCCGCACGCAACCCGTCAAAATCCATTTCCATATAGATTTTTAACGCATCGTAGATCTCTGTAGATGTCCAATAATTGGAAAACTTATGGCGGCGCATTGCTTCTACCACCGATTTCGGATTATAAATATGCTGATACTTTGTAAAGGTATATCCATCGTACCAGCCGCTTGTCTGCACAAAATCCATTTGGTAGCATTCGCAAAGTTCTTTTACTTCATTTTCAGTAAATCCAGTGTATTCCTCAAAAACATCCTGATCGGTCATGGAGTATTCTGTAAACATATTCAGCGCAGAATGCTCTCCGTATTTTTTCACAGGCAGAATCCCTGTCATATAGGCAAGCGCAACATAAGGCTGGTCTTTTAATAAATTCCGCAAAAAATCGAGATATTGCTTCTGCAAGGCTTCTGACTCCTGCCTCTCCCGCATTACACAGTCCCATTCGTCGATTAAAAAGATAAACTTTTTCTTCGTTTTTACGTATATCCGTTCGAGTACCGCGGCAAGAATCGTTTCCTGATCCGAAAAAAATTCTCCATATTCCTCACGGATTTCGTTAATTACAACACGCTCCAAATAATCAGTTACATTCTGGTTTTTCGCTCGAATCAAGAACTGCTGCATATTTAAGAAAATAACATCATATTGATTGCGATGCTCCTGAAATGTTTTATCTTGTTCGATTTTTCGTCCTTTAAATAATTCTGATGAATCACAGCCACAGCTATAATATGCCGCTAGCATTTTCAGTGTCATTGACTTTCCAAAACGCCTCGGTCTGCTAACGCATATAAACTTTTGTTCCGTATTCATATATCTATTTGTATATGCAATCAGACCCGTTTTATCCACATAAATTTCAGAACGCACTGCATTCCAAAAACCATCATTATCTGGATTCAAATAAATGCCCATCTTTTTCGCCATTCCCTTCCAATGCACAAACAAATTGTGAAAGTTTTGTCAAATTCTTTCACTCTTTTACCTACCGCTTAATCTTTCAACTTTGCTTTCCAAATGACATCTTTCAACTTTTGTATATCATCCAAATATTGGTTTCTATGATTCCTATTAATTAAGGAACCTCTACCTGAAGATGCAACGCCTACACTGGTCTTTTTTCCGTTAATTGTGATATTAAAATATACACCATATGCATAATCCTTTTTCTTCCCAGCATAAGTAACTACTGGCTCGATTTCCTCAATGCTGTCTAACGGAAAATATTGCACTTTAAATGGATTCAATAAGCACAATACTGCCAACTCCTGATGTATCGTATCAATCCAAAAATGCATCGTTAACATTTCATATTCATTCTTATCCCCATCAACAGCCAGCCAAGAAACAAATGTTCCATCTGCCATATGCCGATCGTAATAATCCACTAAGGCAGGTTTTAAATCCACTTCTTCCTTTGCGCCTTCTTCTCGTAACTGACAAATTCTCATTTCGATAAATGTATCCAATTCTTTTTTTGTTAATTTCTTATATTGTACAGCCATATTAATCTCCATGCCGCTTTAGCGGCTCAAATAGATATGAAAAACGCTGTCCTTCGCGTTTTTCCTGTGCGAAACTTAATACTTCTAAGGCAGTGTCTTTTGCTGCCTTAGAAGTATTTTTCACACTATTTATCTCCTCTGTTGACTCCATATTGTCCAATGATGCAAAATATAAATTATCAAACGCTTTTACCTGCATTCGGTTTCGCTCATCATCATAGATATCCGATTCATAGTATTTCCCGCCTTTCGCATTCGACAGATAACCCAAAATAAGCTCCATCCCCATAAATGCAGGATAATTACATCCATTTGCATCCGAAATCTGCCATACGGAAGCCTCTTTAAAACCAAATTGCGGATAGTATTCTGGTCTTCCGAAAAACAAAATAGCACCATATCCCAGTTCTGCCGCTTTTTGTATCATATGCATTATCAATGCTTTTCCAACACCTTTTCTTTGAAACGCAGGCAGTACGCTCAACGGCCCAAAATTCAAAACAGGAATGATATTGTCGGTCGTTCTCACTTCTGAATGACTGCAAATTATGTGTCCTGCAATATAATTATTAAGTTCTGCCACCAAACTTAATTCAGGAATGCCATCCCGCTCCCGCAATGTATGAACCATCCAGTGTTCATAAGGACAACCGATGCCGCCCCTTTCCACCCTTTCCGGATAGGAAAAGGCGGCTCTTGTTATTTCTTCCACTCTGCGATAGTCTGCCTGCTGTTCTGTTCTAATTAATAATCTGTCTTTGCTGTTCCACATCTTTTTTATCTTACCACCAATTCTACCCTAAATTCCCATTTGCATATTCACATACTCCAATTCCTTTTGAAACATTGGATTTCGCAAATCATGGCTAAATGATTTTTTTGGTTGTTGTTCCCAAAATGGATTATTTGACCTTGCCTGTATGCATTCCTCAATCAGTCTTTTATTAATACAGCATAGAAAGCTTATCCCATTATTCCTAAAGTTTTTTTGCAAAAGGTGATTCCCTGCAAGCGGAATTTCACAATATTTCTTTCCCCTGCAATAACAAATTTTATCCCTGTCATCCCCACTAATAGATTGTCCGTACATAATTGGATAATCTATTTCATCTTGATTTTCAGGAAGCGGTGCATTTCCAATGATCTCGTATTCACCGTAAAAAATTCGGTTATCCATAATATACTCGGATGGACAGCTATTACATTGCAGCAGTTCTGCAATCGTTACATTAGGATCTTCGGTAACGATATGAAAAATCGAAACACAAAGCGCCTTTCCCATCAAAATATTCCAAAATACGCCGCCGCTTTTAATAAACTGCCGAACATCCATCAATATCCTCCCATAACCATAATTTCTCCTATCGTATCTAAAGCGAAAAAAATCACCCTCCTTATACTTGCAATGTCGTCTTTTTGCCTTGGCAAATGCCTGTATTTCAGCAAGATCTTCCGTGCTTGTATCTGCAATCCATTTGTCGAGAAATACTTGCAGTTCATTTTCATTCATATCTGATATTCCCGCAATATATGATGAATAATATGTTTGCTGTGTCGTATAGTTTGCAAGATCAATACTGCCGCGATGCTCATACCCACCACTAAATCTAACATACATTCCATAGGACTTACACCGCTGAATGTTTACGCCGTTTAGACGCTTTGGCTTGCCCCTTGCCGTAATCGGCGCAATCATTGTGCGGTTGTCCTGCGTTTTTAGATAAAAAGAGTCTTCGCTAAAACTTCCACTATCCTGATACCATATCACTTTTCGGAGAATATCACCGTCAAAAAACAAAATATCCTTTCCTGTAGAAAGTTCCGGTTTCAGACTATTATTCGCAATTTCGACCCGTTCCCAAGAAGGCTCAATTAGTTCCAGCCCTAAATATTTGCGTTGTTCATTTGTTAATTCCATTCAAACCTCCTAATCATTTCATCAAAGCATTTCTATCCAAATAAAATACTAATATAACTTATGAAATATTTTCTCCAATTCAGAATCCGCCTGTTTTTTCAGCATGGGATCATCACACGAAAAATTCAAACGAAAACTATACCAAATATCAATTTCGAGTGCATACCATGTATCATAACTAAAATAGCGGACTTTATCACCAAACCATGTTTCATCCATGGAAAAACGCTCTGCAAGCCCTCTGGCAAAATTCCTCCGTTCCTCTGTCGTTCCTCCATAAACCGAACATGGGCAGGCATATTTTTTTAAGATCGCATCAAAAGAATGGATCGATGTTCCAATAGACGTACAATATTGAAATTGATGCTGGTATATTTTAAACGCTTTCTGAAATAAATATTTTTCAAAGCTTTCGGCAAAGTATTTGGATTCTCTTATCGTAACGATGGGATTTTCCTCTTCATTTATCGTAACGGTGGGATTTTCCTCTAACTTACTGATATCCAGATAGCAATTCATATCTATACAGTGATACAAAAACAAAAGCAGACCTCTTTGCAAGGCTTCTCTTGCATCAGAATCTTCCTCCTCAAATAGTTCTAAAATTCTACTGATATTGGGTTCTGCAAAACCATCCCATTCTCTTTCAAGCAGACCGCCGTCATTTTTGCCCATTGTCCTTAAATAATCCAGATACACTTTGGGAAGCCTATAACCATATTGGCTGCAAATATTCTCAAATTGTTGAATTTGTTCTTCGGCAGCAGGTACACATTTTTCAAGCCATGACCCATCAAAATTTGAAACGGATTCGCCTAACCGTTCCATAACCGTATCCAAAGTTCCTTGATAAAACGTTATCATTTTAGACTCCCCCTATTTTATTTCACTGCTTTTTTCGTTTGTAATGATTTTATACTATAAGTTTGTATCTACATAAACGTTTTATACTGGCGAGTATAACGCTATCCATTTAATCCTTATAATAATTCAGCATTTTCTCATAAATGTTTCTGGTTTGTGCTTCATCTCCCCATGATAAAAAGTCATCTGCATAGCATAGCGTGAAAAATGGCTCTTTGTCTTGAAGCACTTCCGGCAGATTTTGCCATAAACGATACATTTGATTGGCGAAACGCTTTATATCAGGACAGTTTTGATAATACACACTTAATTTGTTCATCAAATTTCTGCCAAAACGTTTATTATCAAACGCATTATCATCAATATGCGTTTTTATATAAATACGCGCATTTGTGATATCTGTTTCCCATATTAAATGCAGTAAATGCTCATCTTCAGAATTATCAAGGAATCGTTCGTTAAGCCTTTGATTGTATTCCTCTTCTGTTATAATATTCTCATCTAGCAAAAGCGCATAAACCAATAATTCTTCCATATTTTTGGATTCCTTTTATCTATTTTTTATTCTTCTGTAACAGTTCAGATAACCCATTGAACTGTTACGTATCCAGCCATTGGAAATCGCTTCGCGATGGGCTGGATACCTCCAACCACTACATTTTATTACGGTCAGCGCAGTAAATGCGCAGACCTACCTGAACTGTTACATTCTTCTCCACTTTTCCAAGTCTTTCTGAAATCGTTTTATATCCAAAAGATAATCCAGCCAATCTTGATAAAACGCATAAAAAGAAGCAGCAACAAACCGATAATTCCCTTCATTGTCTGTATCAAATATCTGTCCACGTCTTTCGCCGGCTGTCACCAATCCAAAATCCCATTGACACCCATGCGTGCCAAGTTTAAAATATCCATCCGTATCACACAACGAATATTTGTAAGACTCTGCAACCTCTATAAAATATTTTTCAGGATTTCTTTTATAAGCTTCTTTAGAAAAGCCGCTGTATTCCAAGTCCTCTGGTTTCATTGGAAGCAATAAAAACGCATTTGCCAGACTACACCGATACGCTTCCCGAAATTTTTCAGCCCCCGGACTTTCTGCTCTTCTTAAAAAATTTCCAAATGTGACAAGCCCATAATCTGGACCCGCACCGCCATCTCCAACTTCCGTGATAAACTGAACATAATCTTCCGGAAGCCGGAAATGATATCGTTCCTCCATTTCACGAACAAATGCCATATCTACAGGCGGATGTAATTTGTATTGATGCGCAGAAACGCCAAACATCTCATATTTGGAATCCATGCGCTGTGCCTGTGCCAAAATCTCCTCAACTTCTTCTTTCCTAAACATAAAATCTCCCAAAATCTATTTTGCCTGTTACAGATAATAGTTATCGTTTACCAATTTTTCTTTTATTATAAAATTACTACTACGGAAATGCAACAAGAACTGCTGCGAAATAGCAGACTTTTGCATAAAATCAAATCAAGAAGATTTATCTTCTTGATAATGCCTGTTTCAAGCACTATTATTTTATACTTGTATCTATGCTAAATTTCCGTTATAATATAAATGCTTCGATAGCCACACACAATTACCGAAAGGAGTGTTATGTATGCCACACGCCTTAGCACAAACAGAATTTCACACGATTGATGATATCTATAATTTACCAGAAGGCAGCAGAGCGGAATTAATTGATGGTCAAATATATTATATGGCTCCTCCTACCAGAAAACACCAAGAAATATTGTCATTTCTACACGCTGCCATTTACAATTACATCACCCAAAACAAGGGTGATTGCAAAGTATACCCCGCTCCTTTTGCGGTCTTTTTATTTGCAGACGATTCCAAATATTTAGAACCCGATATCTCCGTAATCTGTGATAAGGATAAGTTAGATGAACACGGTTGCAAAGGCGCTCCAGACTGGATTATTGAGATTGTATCCCCTGGCAGCCGTCCTATGGATTATTATATCAAATTGTCCTTATATCGTTCGGCGGGGGTAAGAGAATATTGGATAGTAGATCCCATGAAACAAACGATTCTGGTTTATGATATGGAACATGATTCAGCACCTTCCATCTACGCATTTACCGATACTATCAAGGTCAATATTTATACTGATTTATGGATTGATTTCCGAAAGTTGAAACTATAGCTTAAACATATTGTAAATATTAAAACAAACTAATAGCTATGGAGAACTTCATAAAATCATCCAAAAATGAAGCTGTCAGGAAACACCATTTTATCCTGACAGCTTCCATTATTATACCAAAAAACGATTCTATTTCCTTTCAACACAACACATATTGTCCGCTTATGCAAGATGGGTTGTGTTGAAATTGGAAAATCTTAACGTTTTTCAGTATATTTTATATACAGTTATAAAATTGTAACAGTTCAGATAACCCATTGAACTGTTACGCATCCAGCCATTGGAAATCGCTTCGCGATGGGCTGGATACCTCCAACCACTACATTTTATTACGGTCAGCGCAGTAAATGCGCAGACCTGCCTGAACTGTTACATAAAATTTACAGATATTAGACTAAATATCTTGAATCCTTAAAATTACCATCCAACATACATTATGGCAATTGCTCAACACCTCCTCGCCAAATTCTTATTATATATTTGTTATCCAAATAAACGCCAAAACCATGAGAACTTTTTAGCAGAAATTTTAAACTTCACTTGTTTACTTCCCCCATATTTTTCTTTTCCTACAATTGTAACAGTTGCTGTGCCTTTCTTTACATTATTTGTATTACTATCTGGAAGGAGGACAATTGCTTGGAATTATAGAAAAAATCAAATATTTAATGAAACAACGCAACTGGTCGGAATATCGTTTAGTGAAAGAATCTGGTTTACCCCCATCCACAATCAGTAATATCTTTCATCGAAATACCTTACCATCTATCCCTACATTAGAAGCCATATGCAATACATTTGGATTAACACTCAGTCAATTTATATCAGGATATTCCTCCAGCACAGATTCCTTCGCCATCTCATCACTCTGACCAAATTTGCGGCACGTTTTTACAATCCCCTTAATATCCCTCTTTAAGCTTTCATCCCTTTCTTCTGCCACATACTTCTCAAATAAAGTTGCCATAATCTTAACTCCTGCCTTTTTATGTTTAAAATAATCTACCCGATTACATAATTTTGTAAGAAAGTTTTTATCCTCACTCCTCCACCAACTGCAAATCATACAGCTTCTTATACATCCCTTCCCTCTGCAAAAGCTCCTGGTGCGATCCGCTTTCGTAGATTTCCCCTTTATGCATCACAATAATCTTATCTGCGTGCTGAATCGTCGATAATCTGTGTGCTACCATTATCGTGGTTCTGCCTTCCATTAGTTTCTCCAATGCCTGCGTTATCAAGCTTTCGGTTTCCGTATCAATATTTGCGGTTGCTTCGTCCAGTACAAGAATCACTGGCTGAAAGGCAAGCGTGCGCGCAAAAGAAAGAAGCTGTCGTTGTCCTGCTGACAATGTGCTTCCGCGTTCCATTACAGGTTCATCAAACCCATTCGGCAATTTACTGATAAAAGAATCCGCATGAACAATCTGCGCCGCACGTTCAATTTCTTCTCTTGAAATCGCTTCGTTGTTAAGAGAAATATTCCCTTTAATATCGCCTGTAAAAATAAACACATCCTGCTGCACTTGACCGATTGCGCGCCGCAGTACGTCTTTGTCAATCTGCCGAATATCCACACCATCAATTAAAATTTCCCCACGCTGGATATCATAATAGCGCCCGATTAAGTTCAAAATAGAAGATTTTCCGGCACCAGTAGCGCCCACAAAGGCTATTTTCTCCCCTGGCTCAATTACAAAACTCACGTCCTTTAAAATATAATCGTCTTTTTCATACGCAAACCAAACACGACGAAATTCGATTCTCCCCTGAATATTTACAGGCTTTGGATTTTCGGGATTGACAATTTCCGGCTTTTCGTCAAGAATCGAAAACAATTTCTCTGCGGAGGCAAGCGAGGACTGCAGCGTGCCAAACTGCTCTGCCAGTTCCTGAATCGGCTCAAAAAAAGAACTAATATACTGGATAAAAATAAACAGCGTTCCCAAAGAAACCGTTCCATTCAACACAGATGCGCTTCCCGAGCCAATAACAATAACCATTGCAAACACAGACAACAAATAAATTGTGGGGCGAAATACCGCAAATGTCATAACTTCACGCCAATTTGCCTGAAACAATTGCTCGCTTTTATGTTCAAACTCTTTGTATTTTTCTTTCTCCCTTGCAAAAATCTGGATTAACTTCATGCCTGAAATATGTTCCGACAAAAAAGTATTTAGTTCTGTAATACGATTTCTTGTAATGCGATATGCCTTTCTGGACATATAACGGAAAAAAAACGTAAGTGCTGTAACAAACGGAATCAGCAGAAACGAATACAGTGCCATCTTTACATTGATAGACAGCATTACTACGGCAAATCCCACGATTTTCACTGTATTTTTAAATAATTTCACCAAAATCTGTGTAAAAAGTTCGTTGACAGCTTCCGTATCATTGGATACCCTTGTCACCAACTTTCCGACAGGCTGCGTATTAAAAAATCCCACAGAAAGGCTGTGGATATGCGTAAAAACTTCCTCCCGCATTCTGTAAATAATCGACTGCCCTACATTCTGCAAAAGCCACATATTCGCCGCATTAAAACAAAATCCTAAAAGCAGCATCAGCGCATATAAAATTCCAGCATGAAAGATACCCTCATAGGCTTGTGCAAGCGGTATCTGCCCAGAATCCGTTATATAATTATCAATGGCATTTCCAATAATAATCGGTTTATACAGTTCCACGCTAATCAGCCCAATCACAAGAAAAGAAGCCAAAAGCATACTCCATTTATGCGGTTTTAAATAGGAAAGTAACCGTTTCATAAGCTCTCCTCCTTTTCAAAAGCGGCACGCTGTTCCCCGATAGCCGCCTCTAACTGCTGTTTTTCAAACATATCTTTATAAATGCCGCCAAGCTCTATCAGTTCTTTATGCGTACCACATTCTCTTGCTTCCCCCTCCTCCAAAACGACAATCATATCGGCATTTTGAATTGTAGAAATACGATGCGCAATTAAAATCGTTGTTTTGCCTTTTCTGTTTTCCTTTAAATTCGCCAAAATCTGCTCCTCGGTATCGGTATCAACCGCCGAAAGCGCGTCGTCCAATATTAAAATCGGCGCATTTTTCTTAATCGCCCGTGCAATGGAGCTTCTCTGCTTCTGCCCGCCTGACAGCGTAACACCCCT
>ERZ778512.2322-NODE-2322-length-10531-cov-4.863688_pt1 | contig 10531 bp, 11 predicted proteins | sample MGYA00510346_ERZ778512 | MGnify/ENA primary metagenome ERZ778512 (study PRJEB29527, sample SAMN07138962) | mouse gut metagenome | material: feces | host: mouse | place: China:Nanjing | collected 2016-01-25 ...
TTTATGACATCATGGACATAAAAAAAGAAACGAGCAACCCTTTCGAATCATAAGATTTTACTTGGCAAAAAACCCATCTCTTTTTCTACAGTATAAAGTATGCTGTGATAGCTGTCAAGTATATTTTTTTGTCACAGTGCTATTTCTTCCGTTCCTTGCGGAAAAGCCTTGCTTCGGATTTATAACGTCCAGAGCGTTGAAACAGCGCTCGCAGCGTCTGTATTTCCTCACTGGACAGTGAACTTAACGGAAGGCGTATCTCCTTACAGAAATAATACATCAGCAAATTCAACAGATTTCCGTTATAATTATTTATATCATCAAAAGCTTCATTGATTTTGTCAGTGATATTGATGTCAGCAGTATTTTCTGTATCTTTTCTGTAGTGGGCACGAATATCACTGATGACAGCTTTCAAATCATTCTGTATGATGTTCAGAAAATAATCATCATCTTCTATATGTGAAGTATTTAACAGCTTTATGTAGTAATCATCATTGTCTGGATGAAATTGTTCAGACAAACGCTGCCTAACAGCATCCAACGCTGAATTTATGGTTTGTATCTGAAGGTTGATAAGACCGTCAACATAGATTTCCAAATCAGTCATCAGTTTTGAAAATGCCGGATGTGTGGCAAACTCACAGAGCAGGCGGTTATTGATGTGACAGGATTGTAAAAGTTCTGCCATAGCATCATCAATTTTAAGTTCCTGAATCCCGATATTGTGATATTTTATGTTTTCAGTTAATCCGAGCAGATAATCAGTGGAAACACCATAGTATTCCAGTCATTGCTTATGAAACTTCCAGTGAAGATACTTCTGTGATCCATATTATAAAGGGAACACAAACGATTACGCTTTCAGGCTGCGGTTTCGATGTAGAAAAAGGAACATTGTATTATAATTCGGGCAGTGAATTGATAGCTTATGACATTGCAACTGGGGTACGGGAAACTGTTTTAAATGTCAATATTAATGATTGTACAGTTTTGGATGATGGACTTCATAAAGTAATTCTAACAACAGTATATCAGGGGTATGCAAGTGAACTGGTGGCATATCAGTTTGATGGGACAACCGGAAGCTGGTCAAATGGAATTACGCTGACAGATAAGGGGAAATATATTCGGGATTATTCAGCAGTTATGGAAGCTGACGGAAAAATTTCAGCAGTAATAAATTTTGTAGATATTGATGAGGATTCTGAGAAAATTTATGGCAATGCAGAGCTTTGTGTTATGGATTTTGCAGAAACAGAGGATTTGATGATAGGGGATGGGGTTTATTATGATGAGAAGTTTATTGCTCCCGGTGCAACACTGCCATTGTATTTCAATGTCACAATTAATGGATGGAATGCCATAGAAAAATTTGAGGTTGATATATTGGATGAATCAGGGACGGTAATTCAGTCAGGGGAAGTTTCCTGTGGGATTTCTCCGGGAGATACTGTCGAAACTTCCTTTAATTACAAATTACCTTCCATTGTCCAAAACCAAAAATTGACAATCAAAGTATATACTGAAAACGAAACAAACTTCTCCGATAACATGGTGCAGGTTGAGATTGGAATGGCAGATATTGTATTGGATAATCTTTATCTTGAAAGTTCTGAAACGGGTGCAGTTTTAAAGGGTACTGTTCAGAATCTTGGTTACAAGGATGCAGGAGATGTGGAAGTAACCGTTTATAATTGGAATATGGAAGGGGATGTAATCGGGAAAGAAGATATCGGAACTGTACAGAAACAGGAAAGCAGAGAATTTGAAATTGCAGTTCCGCAGACGTATCTGGATGTAAATCCATTATCCAGCGGAAACGTATTGTATGTGACCGCAACCTCCAATATGGATGAACTGGATTATGTAAATAACACTGTACAATATTTGGTAAAATCATCATCTGATGAACCGATTGTTTTAAATTATCGTTCACTGACAATGCAGAAAAAGGAAGCAAAGCAGTTGCAAGTTGTTTACAGCAGCGTTACAGATTTGTCAGAAAGTACTGTTCAGTGGAAAAGCAGTAATGATTCTGTAGTATCAGTTGAGGATGGAAAATTGACTGCTGTTTCATCTGGCGAAGCTGTGATAACAGCAACGGTTGGCAGTTATCAGGCAGTATGTCATGTATTGGTTTCTGATGGTGTATCCGTGGAGAGTGTCTATCTGGATGAAATGAGTATTAATATTTTGGTTGGAAATACGAAGCAATTATCTGCACATATACTGCCGGAAGATGCTGCAAATCAGAAAGCGATATGGGAGTCGGATTTCCCGTCAGTGGCAACGGTAAGTTCAGATGGCATTGTGAAAGGAGTTCGGGTTGGCTCTGCTATTGTTACTGCTTATACAGAAGACGGATATAAGTCAGTTTCCTGTCAGATAACAGTATCACAGCAGAAGAACCAGTCTTATACTGCGGAGTTTGTCGGAGGAGAGGGTGTAAGAGGCACGAAACCCACCGCAATTACACGCAGGGCAGGGGAAATCTTTGCTTTGCCAGAGAATACATTTCAAAAGGAAGGGATGTTGTTTGCCGGATGGAGCGATGGTACAAGGAGCTGCCAGCCGGGTGAATATTATAAGATGCCTTATCATGATATGCTGTTTACAGCATTATGGAGCAGTGGTGGGGTGGGAAAGTAGAGTATACAATTACTGCTTCTGCACAGATAGGTGGAACAATTGAACCAGATGGAGTTTTCACTGTGTCGGAAGGAGAAACCATTCAATACGTGATTACTCCGAATGAGGGATATGCAGTTAATGATGTCAAAGTGGATGGAGAGAGTATTGGTGCAGTGATGGAGTATGTGTTTGAGGATATCACGGCAAATCATACAATAAAGGTTTGGTTTAAAAGTATCAAGAAATTTACTGTGGTATTTGATTCACGAGGAGGTTCATTGGTGAATCCAGTGACTGGAATAAGTTCGGGTGAAACCATTATGCTGCCGGTTTCAACGAAAGACAATTTTCAGTTTATGGGCTGGTATACAGAGCCGAATGGAAAAGGTACAGAATTTACAGAAGGAACTATTGTTGAGTTTGATATGACACTATATGCACGTTTTCCTTAGAATTTGACGCGGATAAGGACGAGATTATCATATCGGACGGGGAGCAGTCTGTTATGCTGGAGGGCGGGCAGATGGCGAAGCTGCTGCGGTATATTGTGCATACGCTGGAAATATTTATGTGGGAGTGGGACTATTCCCTGCGTTCTGATAATGAGGATTATAATCTGTTTCTTGACGGGGAACGAGATTTTTTCATGGACGATTTGGAGGGCATATTAGAAAACCTGCCCCCAAAGGAGCCGGAGGGCAGTCCGTCATGGTGTGTGCAGGTGGAATATACAAACCACACGAAACAGGATATTTCCGGTTATAAGGACTATCTGCCGGAGCACTCGGAAGAGTTGTATTTTTCATTATCAGAGTATTTTGAGCTGGATGGGGACGAGTTATAAAATGACAAATATGGCATTGTGCTGTTGACATTTGTATTTTAGGCTGTTATGATGAAAGCGTGTACTTGCATTAAAAAGTGGTATGTATAACCGCGGATTACAGAAAGGGGGAGTCAGAATTTGGATGAAACAAGTCAGAAAATTATTGACGCAGCCATGACATTAGTCCGGGATAAAGGATATGTCGCAACAACAACGAAAGAGATTGCAAGGCTGGCTGGCGTAAATGAGTGTACTCTGTTCCGTAAGTTTGAGAGTAAAAAGGATATTGTCATACAGGGGGCAAACCAGTCAGGCTGGCGGGCGGATGTCGTGCCGGAGATTTTTGAAAACGTGGTGTGGGAACTGGAAGCAGATCTGGAGATGTTCATGCGGGCGTACATTGACAGGATGACGCCGGATTTTGTCAATTTGTCAATTGGTTTAAGAGTGCCGCAGCTCTATGAAGAAACGAAGCAGTTGATTATGAAAGTCCCACAGGCTTTTCTGGAGTCGTTTCCTATAAAAATAAGCAGTATGCAAGCAAGCACACGCATTTAGAAAAAGGAGGAAGTTATGAAACAGATTACGGGTGCAGATTTATTTGTGAAAGCATTAAAGGAAGAAAAGGTTGATGTGCTGTTTGCTTATCCGGGTGGGCAGGCGATAGACCTTTTCAATGCCCTGTATGGGGAAAAGGAGATAGATGTTATCCTGCCCCGCCATGAGCAGGGGTTAATCCATGCGGCAGACGGTTATGCCCGTTCTACGGGGAAAGTTGGTGTCTGCCTTGTGACCAGCGGACCGGGGGCGACAAACCTTGTGACAGGGATTGCAACAGCGAATTATGACAGCGTTCCGCTGGTCTGCTTTACGGGGCAGGTGCCTACGAACCTGATCGGGAATGATGCCTTTCAGGAAGTTGATATTGTCGGGATTACACGGAGCATCTGCAAATATGCGGTGACAGTACGGAAAAGGGAGGAACTGGCAGAAACAATCAAAAAGGCGTTTATCATTGCAAGGACGGGCAAGCCGGGAGTGGTCGTAGTCGATTTGCCAAAAGACATTCAGAGGGCTTATGGAAGTGACGCATATCCGAAAGAAGTAGTAATCAGAGGATATAAACCGCAGCTTTCCGTACATATGGGGCAGATAAACAAAGCGTTGGAGCTTCTGAACCACGCAGAAAAGCCAGTGTTTTTGATTGGCGGCGGAGTGAACATTGCCCGTGCAAATCAGGAAATGACACAACTTGCAGAACTAACGGGCGTTCCTGTGGTTACGACAATTATGGGAAAAGGGGCAATTCCAACAACGCACAGCCTGTATGTCGGTAATTTAGGGATTCATGGAAGTTTTGCAGCCAATTCCGCAGTCAGTAACTGTGATGTCCTGTTTTCCATAGGGACACGGTTCAATGACCGCATAACGGGAAAAATAGAGGAATTTGCGGCAGGAGCGAAGATTATTCATATTGATATTGATGCCGCTTCCATATCCCGGAATATTGTGGTAGATGTTCCTATTGTTGCAGATGCAAAGAAAGCTGTCTGTACGCTGCTTGAAAAAGCGCAGCCGCTTTCTATTTCTGAATGGACAGATGAGATTAACCGCTGGAAAAGAGAATATCCTATTGCATGTCCTGCGGACAGGGGAAAATCCGGTTTGACACCGCAGATGGTGATTGAGGCTGTGAATGAAACATTTACGGACGCCGTGATTGCGACGGATGTTGGGCAGAACCAGTTGTGGGCGACACAGTTCCTTGCGCTTGATGAAAACAGGCAGATGCTGACATCGGGCGGATTGGGGACAATGGGGTACGGATTCCCTGCGGCAATCGGGGCGAAGCTTGGCAATCCGCACAAAAATGTGATTGTAATTTCCGGTGACGGCGGTATGCAGATGAATATTCAGGAAATGGCAACCGCTGTCGTTTACGAGCTGCCAATCATTATTTGTATACTGAATAACGGATATTTAGGGAACGTGCGGCAGTGGCAGGAAATGTTTTATGACAGGAGATATTCAAGCACCTGTATGCGTTACCGCAGACGCTGTGAAACAGGCTGTAACAAGCCAAATCAGGAATGTCCGGAATACACGCCGGATTTTATCAGGCTTGCGGAAAGTTATGGGGCGAAGGGAATCCGTGTCACAAAGGCGGAGGATATAAAAGCGGCTTTTGAAAGTGCGCAGAAGAACAAAAAAACGCCTACTGTCATTGAATTTATCATAGACAGGGAAGCGAACGTCATGCCGATTGTGCCGCCGGGAAATCCCCTTAACAATATGATTTTGGAAAGCGAGGGATATGGAGAATGAAAAAAAGATGGATATGTTTATTTGTGGAAAATGAAATAGGCGTACTTGCCCGCATTGCAGGTTTATTTTCTGCCAAGTCCTACAATTTAGACAGCCTGACAGTCGGGATTACCGAGGACAGCACCATATCAAGGATGACTATCAGCTTAACCAGTGACGACAAGACTTTCGAGCAGGTTAAGAAGCAGCTAAACAGGAGTGTTGAGGTAATCAGGTTAGTGGATTATACGGACACGCCAATTCACATGAAAGAAATTTTGTTTGTAAAAGTAAACGGCTGCTCTGATGCGGATATAAACGAATTGTTTCGTATTTCAAAAGTGTTTGATGCTGCCATAATTGATTATGACGGTTCTACTGTCCTTTTGGAGTGTACTCAGACGGAAAACAGGAACAATGATTTAATCTCATTGCTGAACAGGAAGTTTATAAACAGGACCCAGATTGTAAGGGGCGGAAGTGTTGCGGTGGAAGCTGTGAGCATATCGGAGAGATAGGCAGACGATGAAATCTCTTTTTTTAATATAGTCAGAGGTTTGTGAGCTTTAGTCAAGGCGGATTGACAATGTTTAAGGGTTTATATATAATCAAGTTATATAAATAAATTATATAACTTGATTATGGAGGAAAATTAAATGCCAAAACAGAGGATTACAAAAGAGATGGTTGTCAATGCTGCTTTTGAAATTGCACGAAGCGATGGAATGGAACAGGTTATGGTAAAAAATATTGCGGAAAAAATAGGGTGTTCTGTGCAGCCTATTTACAGCTATTGCAAAAACATGGAAGGACTGCGACAGGATGTTACCCTAAAAGTCTGTAGTTTTATAGGAGAATATGTTAAAACACATATTGATAAAGACGATATTTTTGAAACCACAGGGAGGGCTTATATTCAGTTAGCGAAGGAAGAACCCCATTTGTTTAAGATTTTTATTCTGCATAAACGAAACAGCATTGCTTCTTTGGAGGATTTATACCAATCAGAAACAAATCCTCATACAGCAGAGTTTATTTCTAAAAAACTTGGCATCAGCATAGGACAAGCAAAAAAATTACATTTGAATATGTTGATTTATACAATAGGTCTTGGCACAATCTTTTCCGTGGTTACTCCCGGAATTTCAACGGATGAGATTTATGAACAGCAGGAAATGGCGTACAAAGCATTTTTAAGTCAAACAGTAAGAGAAAAGGATGGAAAAGGCAATGAATAAAGGGAAATCAACATTTAACATTCCAAATATCTTGATAATATTGTTGCTGTTGATTGTAACAATTTGCGGTATAAGTTCTTTTCATACATCATATTCCTATGAGATTGTTAATCAGTACGGCGAAAACATACGAATGTGGGGAGCTGGTTTATATGCTCGCGATTCCTACTTTAAGGCTCCGATTTTTATAGGCTCTGACTTTACGATATTGATGTGTATTGTTCCCTTAACAATTATTACGCTCTTACGAAATAAGAAAGAGCCGATGATTGAATATGACATTCGCATCTTCGGATTACTGAGTATATTGCTTTATTATTCCGCAAGTTTAGCGTTTGGAGTTACATATAACAAGCTGCACTTAGTGTATATCATATTGTTTGGATTGTGTTTTTTTGCCACCTGTTTTAAATTGACAAAACTTTATGCAATAGGCGTCAGACAGAAAAAAGTCTGTTCATACCAGTTTACAAAAGGAATGAAAATATTTTTACTGACAGCAGGAATCGCACTTTTTGTCGCGTGGCTTCCAGATATTATCACATCAATTATAAGAGGGACATCATTAGAACTGATTGAAGTTTACACAACAGAAATAACTTACGTTCTAGATATGGGTATTATTAGTCCTCTGATATTTATTACCTGCTGCTTGGCTAAACATGAATATTTCATTGGCTACGTTTTGCTTAGAATGATATTACGGGTTTGTATAGCAGTTGGTATTATGCTCCCCGTTCAGACTATTTTCCAACTTGCTGCAGGTATTTCGATTCCAATCCCTGCTTTAGTGACAAAGGTTTTCATTTTTGTTCTGCTTGCTATATTTGCGGTATTTTTTGACTGCCGTTTAACACGGAGAACAGAATTTGTGGAGGAATTAGGTCAATGAAGAAAGCGAGGAAAAGAAAAATGTTTATTGTATTGGGTATACTGCTTTTTATTATCGGAGCGTTAGTAATATGGTTTAACATTCCGTATTCATCTGTCAAAAAGCAATTTCAAAATGATATAACTGCTCTTTTCACTGAAAATCAATTATCGGTTGATAATAGACTGTTTACAGAAAAAGATTTTTCACATTTGCCAACTGCTATTCAAAGGTATATTGAAAACTGTGGTTATATCGGAACACAGAAAATGTCCTATCTGAAAATGGAATATCACAATGTTAATTTCTCGCAGGGTAAAGACCGCCCTGTTCTGACAATTGATTATACACAATATAACTTTATTAATGAGCCTAACAGAATGGCACTTATCGGCAGCAGTATGTTTGGTATTCCTTTTGAGGGATATGATTACTACCAAAACGGGACTGGCGGCATGAAAGGGGTGATTGCAAAAGCTATTACCCTGTTCGATCAGACAGGAGCAGATATGGATAAGGCTTGCCTTGCTACTTTTCTTGCAGAAAGTTTATTTGCTCTGACGATTCTGTTACAGGACTATATCATTTTTCAGGAAATAAGTGATTTTGAAGTAAAAGCGACAATAGGTTACAAAGGACAGACAGCAAGTGGTATCTTTACTTTTAACGAGCAGTATGAAATGATTTCTTTTACCACAAATGACAGAGCCGTTGCAGGAGCGGACGGAAGTATGGAATATGTACCGTGGTCTGCAATTTGTAATGATTACCAGCTTTCTTCCAATGGCATTAAATACCCTACGAAATTTCAAGCTGTCTGGAATTATCCTGATGGGGATTTTGTTTATTTTGATGGTGTAATTAGCGAGGTGTCATATGGATATAAACAATAGAGCAGAATGGGTACGCTGCCCTGCAATAAAGCGGTGGAAAATGCTTAAAATAAGGGAATGCCACGTAAAGTAGCAGAAAAAACCGAAATGTAATCCCTGCTTGCTTGTAATGCAAAATACGATTTCCTATATTGGGTATGTAAAAACAAAGAGGCAAAATCCAGTACAGCTTGCTGGGCATTGCTCTATGCAATGGCGCAAGCCATGCAGGCATGGCAGGCATTTTGTTTCGCAAAAAAAGTTAAAACTTTAGGAGGTTTCACATGACATTTGCAGAAAAATTAAAATCTATCCGCAAGCAGGCAGGTATGTCACAGGAGCAGTTGGCGGAGAAACTCGGCGTATCAAGACAGGCAGTTACCAAATGGGAAACGGACGCAGGCATTCCGGACATTGAAAACATGATGGCAATCTCCGCCCTGTTTGACATTTCCATTGACGAGCTGCTCTCCAATGAAAAAGGGGCAAAAAAGTCGGCAGACTGTCTTTATGAGAGCATTACAGAGTATGACATTGATGAGCCAAAACGCTACGATATGAAATTCGGCGGTGCAAAGGAATTCATGCTGTCGGGATATGAGGGGGAGAAAATCCGTGTCCGCCTCGTATCCAATACCATGCCCACGCTTCAGAATGATTTCAAGGTCAGGATTGACGACATCAGAAAACGGATTGATGTGGATGTAAACCGTAAAAACGGGGTGACAGAAGCAATGGCAAAAGAAATGGTCAGCATCTTTGTCCAGATACCGACGCCGTATATCGGGAAAATTGAATGTGCGGTCAATGCGGAAACGGTGGAAATCCGTTCCTTGGAGTGTGAGAGCATAGAGCTTGATATAAAGACGCCGGATGTTATCCTTGTGGACGTTACCGGAACGGTAGAGATTAACTGTAACCTTGATATGGAAGTGGTCTGCCATTCCTTAAACGGGGAGGTGGCAATCAACCAAGTGTCTGCAACTTCAAAAATCCATGTTCCGAAGGACGCAGCGTTTACTGCCATTGCGAAAGGGATTGGCACAAGCATATCTTATGAGAAGGACGGAAAGCAGACCGAGCCTTTCAGTGTGCCGGAGGCGGAGAACATCATTGAATTAAATGGAATCAAGAGCGAGCTTGTTATCTGCACAGGTAGAGAGAGGAGCTGACGGTATGAAGTCTGATTATTTGAAGAAATACGTCATCAGTTCCTATATTCTGGTATGGGCGCTCATTATTTTTGTGGCAGGTACGGCAAGCCTTGTATTCCATGCGCCGCCCGTCATCATGTGGATTGTCCGCAACCTGATTGCATGGTCGCCAACGTATCTGCTTCTGATCGGCTGGAAACATTTTAGACCGGACGAAACGAGAATGGTTTTCGTAAAACGGTGTTTTTCGGGTAAAGTGAAACTTTTTCCTTTATTATGTTCCTTTGCGCTTACGTTTGGGATTAGTGTTTTGGCGCTGTTCCTCTTTTCAGCTGTCATGGGAAAGCCCATGCTGTCCTACATCAATTTTGGGATAACAGCATTGCCGCTCAGTATTTTCCTGTCCTTTACGTCGGGACCGACAGGAGAAGAATTGGGATGGCGTGGCTTTATGCGGGAGGAATTTAATAAAAAGTATGGTTTCCTTAAATCCTCTGTCTGTCAGGGCTTGGTGTGGTGTTTTTGGCATACCCTGTTGTGGGCAGTGGATTCAGAATTTACCGACTGGCGGGCAGTCCCCCATAGGCGCGAACTTAAACAAAAAATGCACAAAAATCGGGATTCTGGATAGA
>ERZ778512.2325-NODE-2325-length-10518-cov-4.112205_pt1 | contig 10518 bp, 11 predicted proteins | sample MGYA00510346_ERZ778512 | MGnify/ENA primary metagenome ERZ778512 (study PRJEB29527, sample SAMN07138962) | mouse gut metagenome | material: feces | host: mouse | place: China:Nanjing | collected 2016-01-25 ...
CCCTTAAACCACTCAGGCAACTCTGCATACAATACGAGCAGGTCTACTAACTCTGTAGACCTGCTCGCGAAATATACTTGCTCAAATTTTTGTGTTCCAGTTTGTACGAAGGGACATTCCTTCAGGCAAGTGGAGTTCATAGTTACCGTCCACCTTAAAGAACCAGTCCAAGGGCACCTGGAAGTACACATGCATCCACGATGCAAACATAGCGGTATCAAATGACGTGTAAAACGGAGTGTCTACCTTCTGGGGGTCGAAGTTGGACAGCTCGCAGGCCTCCAAGAAGGGGACGCGCTTTAGCGCTAGCATAAGACGTATACGCCCACCTGGCGGTAGCCTCTCAAAGAATCCATGCACCCGAGGCGTCATGGTCATGTCCTCGAATATCTCACGCACAGGAAGACCATAGGTCCTGGCCAGCGCAAGGTAGACGTCAGGGTTTCTCGGCAGGTGTCCACGGTGTAGGCGCTCCACAAGGTGCGTGTTCACACCAATCTCTCTTGAGATTTGGCTGCATTTCATCCCAAGCATGAAACACAGCAAACGCAAATTGTATACAGTATTCTCGGGAGACTGACTGGAAACCATCCGTGGGTCATAGTTGTGCCTGCCCAAAAGTTCCTCATTATCATCCAGGAAAACAGTAAGCGGGACGCCAACAACCTGTCCGAGCTTGGTCAACTGAATCACACTCGGGCAGAACTCCCGACGCTTCCAACTGTTAATGAGGCCGATGCGAAAACCAGTCTCGTTAGCGATTGAGGCTACCGGACGCCAATCGTCCCGCAGAACTTTGTTCACTTTATCAAGGATTATTTCTCGCACTCTATATCTCCACTCCTTCATATTAGCACACTCTGAGGGTATCAGAGGGCACTTTGAGTACCTTGGAAATAGAAACAATATCCTCTGGACGGAGGAATCGCTCTCCGTGTTCCACAGCGTTAATCCTTCCGAGTGGAACACCAGTCAAGTCACACAGCCTGCGCTTACTCATGGAGCTTCGTGACCTTAGGTAGGACAGACGCTCGCCTTGACCCATTGCTCCGTATCTCTGTTTAAAGTACTCAGTAGTTTCAATGGGCGAACACAAGTCGTGAATATTTACGCCAGTTATGCGACACACGACAAGCAGGTCCTGCACTGTGCAAAGGTTTAGCTCTCGCTTGTACTTGCGTACCTGTTGAGTAGTAAGATTCTTAAGCCGAGCGTACTCCGCGGAGCTCTGGCTTTCGAGTGCTATTAGTGCTTTCACACTATTCTCGATATTGGTGAAACAATCAGGACTGTAGGGCTTGTACGGAAGCCAGGGATAAAACTCCTGAGAGCTGTCAATCAGTACTTCAAGCGAAATGTTCGCTCCCTTGGCGAACAAATCCAAGATGTACAAGGTAGGGGTGGCTGTGCCAGCTACCCACTTGTAGACGGTTCCGGTAGTCGCGTAACACATGCTGGCTATGGCCTCATAGGTATACCCCTGGTGGCAGCGATACAGCTCAATCTTACCCTCAACACTCTGTTCCCCACTAAGAGTGTTGTGCAGAGTTCTCATAAAGGGCGGCATCTCCTCCAAAGGAACAAGGTCCTCGATAGAGGCATCGAGTTCCCTAGCAAGGCGATAAACGGTGCTAATTCGCGGGACACCATGGCTGTGCTTATAGGGTTGAAGACTGTGCATTCCTGCAGCCTTACAGACGTCACTGACGTGCCGCCTACGAATAGCGCACAATTCTGTGACTCTTGTGTAAAACACAAAGACACTCCCTTCCGATAGATTAACGGGGTTACATGCCTTAGCATGTAACCACAATACATTAATCCCCTACTCGCACATCGGATTTAGACGAGGAGCCCTGGGGTTTGCGCTGAGTGCCGTTTGCCGTCAAACAATTCATACACAATGTTTTGGGCGGGTGACCAGAGAAGGTCACCCGCCCGTTTTCAGTTAATGCTCACTGCTGCAACAAGCAGCCACGTATGCCTTTCTTGCTTCACACTCCGGCTCCCGGATGTAGGTCAGAATCGCCTTCTCGAACTCGTCGCAGGTCATGATAGGGCTAATATAGCCCTGACCAACCAGGAAGATTACCTCTTTGTTGGTCAACCTACACAAGAAGTCGAGCTGTGTGACGTTCCAATCCGTGCTTCCTTCACCGTGGTAATAGAGAGATTTGCTACCACTGGCATTGATTCCAAGCCGACTGATGCGGCAGGCCTTAGTCACCCATGACTCGGAATAGTTTATCACATCACGAACAGCTTCATTAGCATCCGCATAGCCCGTGAACTTCAGGGCATCATAAGAGCACAGGTCTGCCACATAGCGGTACAAATGCAAACCACCATCCATGCGATACACCTCAATGATACGCTCACGGACTGCCTGCTCCGCGTTAAGGATAAACCGCTTACATCCACTGTAAGTGTCCCTGTACACGGCCCGCCTCTCGTTGACACCATCACAGTAATAGAGCTCGAATAGCTCGGGCTCCAGTCTTACGATTTGCCAAACAGCCAGCAGCTCGTTGTGCGTAACAACGCCCTCACAATTGAAGCTAACCACAGGGCTGGTAGGACTGTCTTCCTTCTGCACGCCTTCTGCCTCCTTAGCTCGCCAATTGAACTTGAAGTGCTTACGGTTCGTATTGCGCGCCCGCCGCAGAACAGTGACCACCGCCATGTTGTAGTCATCGGTAGTCAACTTCTTGTAGGTACCGTTTGACAGCAGCTCAAATGCGTAATACTCGCCATTCAGTTTACTGCTCGCATGGATAGCGTATTGAGGCAGCATGAAAGGCACCTGTTCGAAGATGTAGCCCTCATGACTAAAGTATGTTACCGGACACCTCAACTTTGCCCACCTCTTTCCCTAATAGTAGTTATTGCATTGACCAAGTATCGCGTCTGTGGAAGTGTCATGCCGCCGATGGCTATAACTAGCGGAGGGACTTTGTCTCCTTTACTCGCCAGCCCTGCAAGCATAAAAGCCGGGCTGACTTCAAAGTGCTCTGACACAGCGAGCACCGTAGGGATGCCCGGCATGATTCCCCGTTCCCATTTAGCGTGTTCTCTAGAACCAAGCCCGATGGAGGAGCAAACCTGCGACATGGTTTCTCCGCGCTCCTCACACATCCTCCGAAACCGAATAAAGAAATTAGTACTCGCCATACCCACCTCCACATAAGCTGCCCTATTAGTCTATATCGAGAACTATTGGACAGTGGTCACTCCCGTATACCTTACTCAATATCTGGGACGCGCGTACACTTGGAAACAGCGTCTCAGATACAAGGAAGTAATCGAGACGCCATCCAGCGTTATTCTCCCGGGCGTTACCGAAGTATGTCCAAAAAGTATATTTACCTTCCTGCCCTGGATGCAAAGCACGGAAGGTATCAACAAATCCATGCCCAAGAAGTCTGCTAAACGCCTTCCGTTCCTCGTCGGAGAAACCAGGTGTCTCGTGATTCTTATCGGGATGCCGCAGGTCGATAGGCTCGTGAGCAACGTTCAGGTCACCACAGTAAATGACCGGCTTATACTTCTGGAGTATCATCAGGAAGTTCAGCATATCATCTTCCCACACCATACGCTCCGGAAGCCTAGCGAGGAGTTTCTTAGAGTTAGGAACATAGGCGGTCGTGAGGTATCTATCGCCCAAGTCAACCGTTATGACACGTCCCTCCTCTGCGGCATCACCTTCTGTTACACCAGTTCCGAAAACCTTGTCAACTATCGGAAGTCGGCTTAGTATCATGGTGCCACTATACCCCTTCCTACTTGCCGGATTCCAAATCTGTGTATACCCAGGGAGGTCAATGTCAACCTGCTCCGGCGTAGCCTTGACCTCCTGCAAACAAATCACATCGGCATCAATCTGCTTTACGGAATCGTAAAAGCCCTTTGAGATACACGCACGGAGTCCCGCAACATTCCACGACATAATACGCATTTTCTCACCTCGAAACTTTCAATAGTAAAAAGAAAAGGCAGGGTACTGACACCAGTACCCTGCCTTTGTTATTGTAGCTTAATCTTCCCGAGCAAATGCTCAGCCTCGCTTTTAGGAATCGCCCGCAGGTGCGTGTGAGAGATAGAGCCGATGAACAATTCTCCCACCATCACATGCGGACCAACAATCGCGCTCACAGGAAGACCCTTCGGCTTACCGTCCTCGTCACAAAGAATGTCATAGCCGTCAAAGGCCACACGTTCAATGTAGCCAACAGTAGTCATAAGTTCCTGGAGAAGGATATCTCTTTCCAAGAACTCGTACTTGCCACCAGGCGTGATGTGTATTACAGCTTTATCCATAGCCGTCTACCCCATAATCTTGGAGAAGATTTCCTGCTCGAGAGCCTCCCGCTCCCCGGAACCCTCGGGAAGTTCCCGACGCTGCAAAAGCATCTGGATGGTCCTCTCGCTGTCATCGGTGGAATACACCATAGCCTCGAAGTCGTCCTGAGTCTCGAAGGCCTCTCCAGAAGCCTTCGTAACGACACCGTCGTCCGCCGTAGCAGAGAAGATATTGTCCACGGTGAGGACCTCCTCGCGGCCAACACCGTCAACCTGACTAATGACTTTCAGGCGCCCCTCACCAGTAAGCACAAAGGTCAGCTTCACCTTAACGTCTCCGGCAGGACGCTGAGGAACATCCTCAACAGTCACACGCCCCAGGTAGGTACACCGCTCGGGCTTCTTAGACAGCCCCTGGAACACATGAACAGTCACACGCTCCTGGTTATCGTGTGCCGTATAGTAGGTCCGGCTCACAGAATATGGCATACTGGTGTTCTTCTGCAGGCACACTTCGACTTCCTTCTCATTCACCAGCACACCGATGGGGAGCGGGAGAACGTCACTGTAGTCCAAGCACTTCTTATCCGACAATGCCTTGGCCACGGCACCAGCACCCAATGCAACAGTAGCATCAGGGTCCAGAACCAGGGAAATCTCCTTGCCAGGGAACTGCCGCTGCAAACACTCCTGCAAATGCTTGCTCCGCGTGGAACCGCCCACCAGAACGATAGTGCTGACGCTTTCCATATCCACCTGCTCGATAATCTTCATGGTCCTGTCGAAGATTTCATCGTAGCACTGGTTAAGCATCTCCTCACTCAGATGAAGCTTGTGATGGCCAATCACAATATCCTCAGCGGCCACACCACGCTTCTTGAACATCTCACACCGGAGGTAGAGCTGCTCCTTCTCCTCGACGGTGAGCTTGTGGTGACCCTGCTTAATAACGAGGTCGCCCAGGAGCTGGTCAACGTCATCGCCACCGAGCTTCATGTCGCCCCACGTACCAATGACGCGACTGTAGTACTGGTCGGTCATGTCGCCACCGTTACTGTTGATATCGATGCCATACTGCCTTTTCAAGGAAGTAGCCATCTTCTTAGGTACGGCGTCCTTACGCAGGAAGGTCATATGGGTGGCATCAAAGGTACCACCACCCAGGTCATAGATGAGTACCGCCCCGCTGGATGCATAGCCCAGCAGAGAGTAGATGAAGCTGGCACTTGTGGGCTCCTTCAAAATCTGGAGGCACTCCAGTCCGGCGAGCTCCGCGGCCAGGATGGTGTCATTCATCTGACGCTGGTCAAAGTAGGCCGGCACTGTGATGATGCACTTCATGATTGGCCTGTACAGCTCAGCCACCTGGGCAGCGATGTGGGCAAGGATGGACCCCGACACCTCTGCCGGAGTCCTATCAATATAGTGGTCAGGGTTATCGCGGTCCGTGAACCTGACGGTCTTGCCCGAGCCCATCATACGCTTAATGGAGTAGATAACGTCAGGCAGGTAGCGCTCACGGTAGGCATCCGCGCCAACAGTCCACGCTTCACTCTCGTCCTGCGCATTAGCGTTCCAGCGCACACAGGAGGGCACCGTATGTTTACCGTGCTCCCCGATAGGGAGCAGCATCGGCACTGTCTCAGCCGAAAACACACTGACGGCGCTGTTGGTGGTTCCGAGGTCGATACCCATGATATCGCATCCCCGCAACTCCTCGCCCTTGACCCCCTTACGGTCGAGGTCCATTTTCTTCATTTGTAATCCCCACTTTCTTTTATTTCAATGCCACGGATATTTTTCCATCGTCGCCCACCGAGAAGCATAACTCCTCGAAAGACGGCTTGTAGGATATTGTGTGTACATTGTCGTAATAGTCGCGCAGACACGGCAATACCGAAGTAAGCACACCGAGAAAATACTCTTTCTGCACGACCTCCTCAGTAATCTCCGCAAGTGCACAACAAGCATCTACAACAGCACACCCAATAGACTTGAGGGCCTCAATGTATCCCAAGGACGTAATGCCACTCTTGTAGCAGAAGCAAAGATGCTCTGCCGGCACTACATCTGTCAGTGCATAGTAATCCGAATCCGACGATACGATTATGAGGCCGCGCTCAGGGTACTTGTTAGCTTCGTACACCGCAGAGGCAATGAGACGGGTATCGACAGTGTTCTTACGCTGAACAACAGAATCAGCATTAAGATACTGTACAGGACTACCCACTCCGCACTGTAGTGCTTCCAGGTACTGCGGCGCCAGCTCGCGACCATGCACAATAACGGAGCACGAAGAACGCTGCTCCACAAACTTCACGACGCCAACCACAGAATCACATGACATGTTCTCAGAATCGACTTCAATGAGAACCTCGCTATGCGATTTACAGAACCTATCAAGGGACTGCCAATCAACGAACACCTTATGCTCGTTCTTACGAGCGAGTACGGCATCGGATGGCCTGAATCCATTAGGGTCCACGCTCGACTTGGACCCTTGGTCAGTTTCCTTCAACCACACCAGCGGTTCCCCCTTAGCACAGGCTATCGTGATGGCCTGCTCACTGTGACTCCCTTGATACGCAGTAATCGTAAATATCTCACTAGGCTCCGCGTCAATGTAGTGCCTACTCAACACCTCCAATAGTGTCTGGTCATCCAGAAACATGTTGGGGTGCAAGATACGCACTAACCTCGTACGCGGAGCCTTCGCAAGGGCTGTACGAATAGCGTCACAGCGTCTTGCGGTATCCGTCGAGAGGTCAAACGTAAACAGCCATCTCAACTGCTTTACAACCTCAACGCTGCCACATAACTTACGGAATAGCTCAGACGAAAGCGCTGTGTCTATTCTACCGCACACGCAATTCAGCACATCTCGCGCCCGAGGGTTAGTCCCAACCTGATTGAAGATGCCGAGCTCCTTGGCCTGGGCACGCGGGTTACTGGCTTTATCATACATCGCACAGAAGTACACCTCAGGTTCACGCAGGTCCGCCACGATAGAGTGCCGCAGAGAAAAGAGAGTACGCAGATTTCTAAGGTCCTCAACAGAAGAGCAGTAACTGTAATTTACAGGAGTCGATTTACGCGATGCGGCATCGAGATAATACCTTGGCAGCCCTACGAGATACCCAGCGAGATTCGCTAAGCCATAGGTCAAGTCATGCACCTCCATTCAACTTGACAAAGGTGATGTTGGCCTGGCTGACGTTAATCTCGTCACCCCTACCGGGAACTGGGGACGTGATGCGAAGGTTACCCTCCTTCTTGATATAGGGAACACAGATTGCCTGTAAGGATTCATTGCTGACAGGAGATACAGCTTCGTCCAGGGCCTCCTCAATGTATTCATCAGGAAACCCATGACTGATGAACTCCGACACGATACCCAGTCTCGCAACATCAAAGACCAGCATGTCGTCAGGGTTAACGGAGGCCTCGAGAATCAATCTCTCACCTGCGAGCCCCTCGTCGAGACTGGACAGGAAGGACGCGGAGGCAGGGTTGATGCGTCCGCTGATGCCGACCACAAACCCAGCGCTACCAAGTCTCTCCTCGATATACTTCTCCACGGTGTCAACCTTCTCACCGAACAGCAGGTCCTCGTTATTGAGCGTTACCCGAGCGTTCTTAATCAAGGACGCCAGTTGCGGGTAACTCAGTGTTGTCACAACAACCACAAACTCACCCCTCTTTCTCCACGAGGCGTTTCATAGCATGGGCGATATAATGACCGCACCTAAGGTCGATACAGTAGCCGGCCACCTCCACTTCCTTTTGGGTCAGATACCCTGTAGCCAAATCGGAGTTGGTGACGGACTGACAGAACATCTCACACGTGGGGTCATCTTCATTGGACTGCGGGAGCCACAGCGTTCTGTAGGGGATGCCATAGAAAATCACATGCTCCACGAAATCTTTGAGCATGAGCATCATACTCACCATGGCTTTGTACTGCGGCGCTACGACAAGCCGCATGGTGCGAACCTTCGGATAGAGACGATGGGTGCCCCTGGAGAACATAACAGCTTTGGGGTGCACTACGGTGATGACACCAGCAAGGACCTCCGTGGCTTCACCATCAGACGTGTACAGCACAGCATCCTCCGGGGCCACATCGACAGGGTCGATGACCAGGTAGATATCGTTGCCTTTAGCAACGAACTCGCTGAGTGCGTACTTAGGGGAGCAAGGCAAACTGTCGTACGCTCCGCCAGCCTCCACATTTGTAGGAAGAAACGCGGCAAGAACCTCTTTATCTTTCTCCGTCGCTTTTACAATTTTCATAGTACCCTCCAATTCTAAGTGCTATGCAGGCTAGCCTGCATAAAGTTAACCGGGAGCTCAATCACACAAGTGCCGTCTTCACACATCACATAGAACACGTAACTCCCGTTACCATAGGAATCGCTCACCACTTCATAGCCGTCAGATTGCTTGCGGTCAAGGTTGCACATACCGACGAATTCATCGAGTAGCTCTTCAAACTGCTCCTGGTCTTCTTCGGCGACAACATAAGCATTACGACAGTAGGCGGACAACGAGCACTCTTCACTCCGGTCACATAGGAACTCGCGCAGTCCTTTCAAACTACACTCCGTCATTTACATTCTCTCCTTATTCCCAACCGTCCATGCCGATTGAGTCTTCTGTGTCTACATCGTCAGGGTTCAGGGTATTGATTACCCCCTCCAGCTCATCGATATCAATCGTGTCACCGCCCTGGATATTAGGGTCGTACTGATAGGAGGCGACATTGAATATCTTCTTAATGAAGAACGGCGACGGCTTCGGGGCTCCTCTCCGCTTTGCTACAATCCACTGCAGGATGTTTTGCTTACGGTAGTAATCGGTATCATTTAAAATGAACAACTCGTCTGCTTCCTGTGAAGGTGCGGAGGACTGAGCAGTAGGGGACTGTTGGAAATCCTTATCCACGCCCTTCTGCAGAGTGTCTTTCAGATTAGTGGACGGGTGAGAAGTCAACATGATGTAGACCGGATAATTGTTCTTGAACTCACGACAATCAAGTGCGAGGTTAGTAACAAGGTCTCCAATCTTTCGTCCACGCCTTCCCCTTAGGGACTGGGAATGGTCCACAAAGAACGCATTGCACCCATCCCTGTGAGCACGGGTGAAAGCAGCGGTTACGTTATCATACTCAAGAGAGTTGCTGATAATCATGCCACTACTGGCCACGCGAGCCTTGGCCACCTGGACAGTCTGTTTGTCAACAGGACTTAGGGCCTCAAGACCCTCACCAACAAGCTCCATTTCGGAGAAATACATCCCGTACTCCTGAAAGATGTAGGAAGCCACAACACGCAGGAACATCGCTTGCGGCTGGGATTCGCCACAAGCAAAGTAGGGCTTTCCTCCGGCACGTATAACCGACGCAATCAGGTGCGTAACCACCTGAGTCTTACCGACGTTCTCGCGTGCAACCAAGACAACAAACCTGTGGTGGAGCAGCGGAGTTCTATCGTCTAACTGAGGAATACCATACTCTGCGATACCTTCAGCCATTGCGATATTCTGCCGTTCCACCGCGGTTAGCAACTCCAAGTTGTTACAGGTTAAGTCGTCATTAGTAGAAGTATCCAACTCAGACACCTCGCGCACCAATTGCTGAGAAAACTCAATCCAACCTGCGGTACCGCGATACATCTTTCTACCATATTGATACCCTGTGGAGATTATTGCTCTCTGCATCTTTATCCCGGTGTCGATTATGTTGGCCTTCATCGAATCTTTGAGATTGATGATATAGGCCATTGCATCCTCGTATCCCTGTTCAAGGTCAAAGCATGTGTCGTACAGTGTCATAACCTTATCATACACGATACTCATAGCTTCGCTCTGTACAGTGGGAATAGAGATATCACCGGACTTCCCCTCCTCGCTCATGAGCTCAGACAGTTCGAGCGCAGGCTCAAGAACTAGGTCAGGCAGGTTATTTGACAGCGCCGCTTCAAACCTCTCACGCGAAATACGAACCTGGTAGGTTCCTTCCTCCATCGCATTCTGCAATTTATAGTACTTCTCAAACACTGTGTAAAGAGCAAAGTACAGGTTACGAGATTCGCTGTGAGGAAGCACCAACGACAAGACCGGATAGAGCAAAGAGAATGTTTCAGGTCTGTACTTGTTGTGCGGGAGTAGTCCACTAAGCACATGATTCAGATGGTCACACAACTGCTCGTCCTTAAAATC
>ERZ778512.2339-NODE-2339-length-10458-cov-7.493992_pt1 | contig 10458 bp, 10 predicted proteins | sample MGYA00510346_ERZ778512 | MGnify/ENA primary metagenome ERZ778512 (study PRJEB29527, sample SAMN07138962) | mouse gut metagenome | material: feces | host: mouse | place: China:Nanjing | collected 2016-01-25 ...
AGTTCGGCGGCGACACCGACAACTGGATCTGGCCCCGCCACACGGGCGACTTCTCGGTCTTCCGCATCTATGCCGGTCCCGACAACAAGCCCGCGGCCTACTCGCCCGACAACGTACCGTTCCGCCCGCGCCGCCATTTCACGGTCTCGACACGCGGTGTCGCAGAAGGCGATTTCACGATGATCTACGGCTTCCCGGGCAACACGCAACAATATATTCTGTCGGACGTAGTGAAATACATCGCCGAGACTTCCGACCCGATGAAGATCGCCATCCGCACCGGACGGCTCGACCTCATCTCCCGGGCCCAGGAGAGCGATCCGGCGCTGCGCATCCACTATGCGGCCAAACACGCCTCGATCGCCAACGCCTGGAAGAAATGGCAGGGCGAAGTGCTGGGAATCAAGCGCCTGGGCACCTATGAAAAGAAACTGCGCACCGAACAACGGTTCGTCGAAGCCACGGGCGACGGCGAAGTGCTGCAGGAACTGAAAAACGAGTTCGCACGGGCGCTTCCCTACTACTATACGCGCGAACTGCTGGGCGAAACGCTGCTCACGCTCCGCTACGGCTTCACCGACGAGGAAAAGGCCGATCCGCTCTTCGCCAAGCGCCGCCCGGTCGAACAGGCCCTCTACCGCCAGGCATTCGAGGAGTATGCCGGCCGCAGCACGATGCTTGCTCCGATTGCTGCATTCGAAGCCGGAATCAAGCAGCACGGCACACCCGCGGCCTATGCCGACCATATCTTCGCACTGGCGGCCGACGACCCGCAGAACCCCGAACTCATTGCACTGAAAGAAGCTATCAAAGAGTTCAGCGCCGAAATCGTCGACGAACTCGGCACCCGGTCGCTGCGCAACTTCAACAGCGCCCGCATGAATGCGCTCTACGCCCGCTATGTGGAGGGGCTGCGCCGCTGGGCGGCGGCCGAGAAACGCGAGGGCGCCATGTTCCCCGATGCCAACCTTACGCTGCGCGTAGCCTACGGCAAAGTGGCCGGCTACGAATATGCCGACGGCGAATACCACACGCCGCTGACCACCCTCGACGGCATCATCGCCAAGGACAATCCGGCGATCTACGATTACGACATCCCCCAGGCGCTGCGCGATCTCCACGCCTCGAAAGACTACGGCCGCTGGGGCATCGAGGTCGGCGGACGCCGCACGGTGCCGGTCTGCTTCCTGGCGACCAACCACACCACGGGCGGCAACTCGGGCTCGCCGATTCTGAACGGACGCGGCGAACTGGTGGGCATCAACTTCGACCGCACGTGGCGCTCGACGATGAGCGACATCCAGTTCGACCCCACGATCTGCCGCAACATCGCCGTCGACATCCGCTATGTGCTGATGGTCATCGACCGCATCGGCGGTGCCGGTTACCTGATCGACGAAATGACGCTCCGATAATCCCCTGCTTCGCAACCGGGCCGGCTCTTTTATGGCCGGCCCGTTTATAGCCCGGCCGGCCGGGCAAGCAGGGCGAAGCCGGAACGGATCACAATCCGGCACAAGCCCGCCCCGAAAAGAGCAGTAACAGCATCTTTATTTACCCGGACTCCGGCCCGGCGGAGAGGCAAAACATACAATCGCACAAAAAAATTTGGCAGTTTGAAAATAATGCCCTATATTTGTGCTCCCGAAATGCAAGTTTCGGTCATGTGTCGCCCAGGTGGTGAAATTGGTAGACACGCTACTTTGAGGGGGTAGTGAACGTTTAGTTCGTGCAAGTTCGAGTCTTGTCCTGGGCACAACAAAAAGAAATCGCAACTGATAGTCAATTGGTTGCGATTTTTCATTTCTGCTTTGCACCACATTTGCACCACTCATTTCCCAGATTGAGATTTTACACAGTTTTGACAGGGCACAATCTCCATTACCAGCAGATCGCTATCCAGAACGGTTATATTCCTTTGTCCAATTTTATCGCATTGGCAATAGGGTTGCACTCAATAGCATTGCATCCTGTTGTTTCAAGGCGTCTCATTGCTAATATCAACTTACATCTTTTCTCTATATAGTGATTTCATCGTGTCTGTGTTGTTCGGCTTATCTGACCCTCTTTTATGCACTGAGAAACCATCAAATATCTGTGAGAATTGTTATAATAAATACGCTTAGTCATATCGATTTTGTGTTTAGTTCGATATTTACGCGGACACTTATTTACCTTGATACCTTATTATAAATCAATATTATAAGGTAGTCAGATATCTGCTGTTTCGCTTTCAATCCAACCGATTGGGGCAAGTCAATACCCGTCGGCATTTTCATCAATCTTAATCATATAGTCAACAACAGTGGCCATGCTGTTGCTTTCGGCTTCGAACGATTAGTTTTCTACATTCAATTTCGGAATGTAAGTTACTGCCATATTTGTGAACTTCGGCATTGTGACATGAGATGCGAACGTCATCATTATATGCTCTCTCTATTTCATTCTCAATAAAAACAGAATAAAAAAATATTTGCAATAAGCAAATATTTTGCATTCTTTTACATCATTTTGCTTATCTTTGTATGACAATTCCATGCTATAGAATTGAAAATTAAAGAACTATATTAAAGAAAAGGAGCTAATCCTTCAGCAGGTAGCTGAATATATTGGGTGTAAAGCAGGTTAGCTTATCAAATTCAATAAACAGCAATCCTACAATCGGCAGTTCTTAAAAAGTCGCCACCATACCAAATGTTGAGATAGTGGATTTATTCACAAAACGAGGTAATTTTATAGCGTTTGTACATCATAATAGGGGAACGCATACGTTCGACACGAAAGCGGAGTTGATCGAATATGCAGAAACATTGAAAGCCCTATAAAGGTACCGGGGATACAGCGAGCCACGGAAATGGCATTGGCACCTGCAATCCGGAAAAATTTTTCATCAAATTTGCAAGAGGTATAGCCATATGGAAGAGCTGAACCAGCAATTAGCCGAAATCGACGCTTTGCGGGCCCGTCTCTCCTCATTGCGTCCGCTACCCGCCGAGGCATTGAAGAAGATCGAGGAGGCATTCAACATAGAATACACCTATGAAAGCAACCGCATGGAGGGTAACACACTCACGTTGCAAGAAACGGAATTGGTCGTAAACGAAGGGCTAACCATATCAGGCAAGTCGATGCGGGAGCACCTCGAAGCGATCAACCATGCCGAAGCCATCGATTATATCCGGGATTTTGCTCAAAGCGCCGAAGCGATTTCAGAGCACACGATAAAGGAGATTCACGCCCTCGTATTGCACGGTATAGACCGAGAGAATGCAGGACGGTATCGTACCGTTCCGGTAAGAATCAGCGGAAGCACCCACACTCCACCGCAGCCCTATTTATTGGCCGAGCAAATGCAGACCTTTATGTCGAAGTTCGCCGAAATGGAAACGCAGGGCATTCATCCTGTTTTAATTGCAGCTTATCTGCACGAGGTATTGGTACGCATCCATCCGTTCATTGACGGGAACGGCCGTACCTCCCGCTTGCTAATGAATCTGTATTTGCTTCGGAACGGCTATACGCTTGTGAACCTCAAAGGCTCGGATGATGCACGCCGTTTGTACTACAACGCTTTGGAGACCTCGCACACTGATCCCGTGCCGTTCCAAAAACTCGTAGCAAAAGCGGAAATAGCGTCGCTGCGACAGTATCTGTCGCTTCTTGAAAACACAAGATTTAGTTGTTAAATTTAGTAGTATAGAAGATATTGAAAATACACGTCTTAATTTATTGGCGGTGGATTCTTATAGTGTTTTAATGTATAGATGAGTGTCTATAAGAACTAATTAAATTCATGAATGTTAATTAGGATATTAATGGGCCAAAATTTAACAAATGTGTTGTCAAATCCGGACAATTTATTACATGGTTTGTTAACCTTTCCAAATAGATAAAATAGATTTTAGATATAAGACGTGTTGTCCGATTGTCTTACGTGCAAATATTAATTTAACTAGTTGCGATCCATTAATAAAATAACGATTATTCGCATAAGAAACTTTTTGTATTTAATTTCTTATTTATTAAAGAGATGTCGAATATTATGAATAACAAAATTCTGTGTTTTGAATATATATTATATCAATTAATCAATTGGTATAAAGAATTACGTCCGACGGATATGTCGCTATTTTCATTTACAAGATTGAAAGCACTTAAACTTCTTTTCTTTGTGTCTGCTATCCGAAAAGATGAAGATCGAGACTTGTTAGATGTATTTAATAATTTCCATGCTATGCAACATGGCCCTGTAGAGAGTGATATATACAATGCCATGATTGAAGACAAATTGTTACATTATAACTTCAAATCTAGGTTTATAGAGGTCGGCCAAGTTCTAGAATACGATTTCCGAGAATTGGGTGAAAACTGTAATAGAATAACTAATTCTATCAATCTATTACGGGAAAGGAATGAAAAGATTGTTACATATACAGCATCCCAACTTGTTGATTTATCTCATAAATGGGAAAGTTGGCAAATAGCCATACATATGGCTAATATATTTGATAAAGGGAGCGAACCGATGGATTGTGGCCTTATTCGATCTAACCGTCAATATTACTCTTTATGAAATCGACTTTTATTGACAAGATAATAAAAGAATATCAGACTATTTTCTCCGTTGACTGGATTGAAACTTTAGATTGGACTGATAAAAGCAAAAGTCAAATAAGCTATAAATATGGTATTCAACTTATAGATAAATTTTCTGAGTCTTTTTTTGTTGCGTTGAGCAAATCGGTTATTTCAGGAGAATATTTAGTGCGCGAAAATCTTCTTCAAGACCTGAAAGATTTCAGTTCACTCGTAGAAAATGATTATCCGCCAATAAATACCCCTCTACTAAAGAATAAATTATATAGAGAATACCAGCGGTTAGATGACAATATACTCATAACAATTAATGGTTATCGACAATTAATCTACACCGTTAATAATAAGGTTAGTCAGGAATATCACAAATTATTAGTTAATGCTTTTGCTACAAATGGCAAAAAAGTAACAAACGCACATTTTCACGCATTGCATACTTATGTATTTAATATCTATGCAATGGATCACATGTTGTCATATGATAAAGGAGATATTCAAACAATTATCTTAATCAAAGAAGAGTTAACCAATAGTGAACCCAAGCAAAGTGCGTTAATTAGCCCCATTTATCGACTTCTAAAAGATAAGTGCTCCTTTCTTATCAAGAAATTAGTATTTTTTGACGGCACAGCTGAATATTCTATCAACTTTGAAACCAAGATAATTGATAAAGGGAGTATATCCGCTGAATACTTACAAGACTTCGATAAATATTTTAATTTTTTTCATAAACATCAATATACAGGTGTCGAGCCTCTTGTATATGAATGGGAAAATAATTGTTTACAAAAGAAAGCAAAATTAGGACAAATGATTTTGCTAATGAAATATTATAAAGACCACAAAGACACGACCGAACCACAAGTACGGAACCTTATCTCCGAATTTGATCATGTATATGCAAAGATTCTTCCTCGATTTTCAAATAGAAAATTTGATGTATATGCCCTCAATACGTTAAAAAATTATATGTATAATTGCCGTTTATCATTTAGGATGAAGCATAATTATACATATGAGAAACTTTGTGCTGACATGTTGCAAATCGAACAAATACAGATGGTTACTCATATCAAAAATTTCTATCCTTTCAAAAAAGCGATTGCTTTTCTAATTAATGATATACGGAATGATTTTAACAATACTACATATTCTGATGATGTTTTAACACGGAAATATAAAGTATTAGACGACTACATTCAGAAATTCGAAATAGCTATACATTGGTGTAAGGAACAGCGCTTTTATCCGGTACAATTACTATACAATGAATGTCTAAAAAAAGATAATGATTCGGGATTAATCGTCTTTATGCCATCATCTTTCAGCAGGCCAATAAACTACAATAAGCTTGAGGATGAATTGCAGCAATATAAATCAGAATTTGGACTAATAAAAGGGGAATTAAGCCTTCAAAGAGAGAAGGCAAAAATTGAATTTCTAAAGCATGAAATAGATTCGTCAAAAAAAAGCAATATTGAGATATTGGGTCTTTTCACAGCTGTTATTACTTTTCTATTTGGATGTGTCAATATATTTAGTGGGTCTAACAACGCAAAACTTTCAATATCAGAACATATCCTGCATATTACGTGTTTGGGATTAATTCTTCTGTTGTTTGTAAGCGCAATATATGTTCTCACTATAAGACGAGAAGAAAAATTCAGAGACTATTTTAGTCATCCAAGATTTATATTATTTGGGTTATCAATAATTGGGTATATAATTATTTTGACACTCGTAGTATATAGAACAACACCTCCATCCAGTTCAGTAGAAACAGCCAATATTTTACAAAAACAATCAGGGGTAACCATACAGGAGTAATTTAAGCTACTCGTTCTTTAATGCTCGAATAAATCAAGCATAATGAAATAAACAGAATATCTTCCACACAGCATTCCAATCTCGCAATAAGTCCTCATGAATGGATGCAAATGGAGAGTAGTTGCGATTTTTTCAAATACAAACGGTTTCGATTATAACCAAACAAGCATAGGCTGTATCGAAGCAAGAAAAGGGAGTAACAATTCAATATAGAAGATACGTTATCCTACGAAAAGATTGCGGACAATGAGTGAGATCGAAATCAAACAGATGCAGGAGAAAATCAATGCGGGCATTCTGTTAGCCCGCAAACGCCTTGTAGAGAAAGCCCGGAAAGAAGACGGCGAACTGGTTATCGTGCGCGATGGCAAAGTTGTACGTATCAAAGCCCGCGATCTGAAATAATGCAAGCGGCACAAAGCTGCCCCATGTAAGATAATAAATAATCCCCGGTACTTGATACCGGGGAGTTTTATTATGAATACATAAGTAAAGCTACCTGCTCGACATGGCAAACACCACAGCAATGGAGTAACATCCCGAAGAGATAGCAGGGTCAACATCCAACCCCCAAATAAGTTTGGCACCGGAAACAAACTCCTGGACTATTTTCAGCAAGCCGCACATATTGTCGGCCGATAATTCGCCATCTGCGCTGTCAGAAGCCGTGCCTATTCTCAACACACCATTTCGTACCGAGTGCATGGGCAATGCCGCCAACTCTTTGCGCAACTTTTCGAGCAAATCGGGAAATGCGATGTTTTCGATTTCGACATATGCGAAATCCGAAGCGTCCTTCATTGCTTCTTCAAAATCGGCCCGGCTAATTGCAACGAGATTGCTATGCTCGGTCTTTTCCAGCAGCTTTTCGATTTTCTGCCAAATCGCAGGTGTATTCATGCAGTTCATAATTCGATTTCGATGATAGTTTTACCGGATTGGGAGGTATTCTGTCTTTGAAAACTCCGAGAACTTGTCTTTGGAATTCATCCAAAGCAAAAACGCCTGTTTATTGATGTAGATACGCTCCGAACGGCGGAACAACTTATCGATAAGAGACGGAGAAACGCGGAGCGCAAACGGCCGCAGCTCTTTATCCAAAGAATCGAGGGGTGCTTCTACGATGAAGTAATCTTCGTTTTCTTCTACGACGCGGGCCGTCTGACCGGAAGCATTGATCTGGATGGTTGTCATAGTATTGGAATTTAATCATCGTCATCAAGGTTGGGCTTATTATTCCAACAATCACTACAATACCCACCATGATTACGAACTTGAATCATCTCACTCCATTGGATAGGAATACCACATCGTTTACAATTGGTTATTGTATTCATATCGACGATTTCGTCGAAAATACGCTTTTCCTTATTGGACAAGGCTCCATAGACCGCACGCCCTCCATCTACGACGCGTCATAGGATGTCCTGCTCTTCGGACTCCAGCTTATCGGACAACGCCTGAAGAAAATCGACGAAATCAGGGTCATCGAAATTTGTAATATCCATAATCTTTATTAGTTACCAGTTAAAAGTTTTCGTGTAAAAAGGTGTGCCCTACTATTCTTCGGACACACCACAAAGGCTACAGCATGCGATACAAAATTCCGCAACGCTGCTCTGATAACTTTGCATCACAGCCAGGGATGATGCGTACGCTCGAAGCCTTTGCAATCGAAAGATTCACTTTCATAAGTTTCTCTTTTTATGGTTACAGGATTAGTTCAGGACAATCCATTTATCCGCAACATCTGTTTCAATGTTTTTCTATCTCTTTGCCGAATAATCCGACTACGTCGACTGCCATCTGTTGCAACCGCTCTGCGACGGACAGCCCATGCAAGGGGTCTTCGCCCAGTTCCAATTTTTGCGCGAGTTCATAACGCACCTCCGCCATGTAGCAACTCACTTTCGAGGGCTTCAACGGGGTGCCGTGTTCGAGATAGTTGTTGCCGCAGCACAAATAACAATATTCGCATTTGGGATGTCTGCCGCACTCTTCGATGTCCGCAATCGTAGTCTCTCTCCATCTGTGAATGGGTTCGCCCGCGAGAATCTCCTTAAGCGATTGCGTCTTCACATTTCCCAGCGACAGAGGGAACGTACAACAAGGTGTAACCATTCCATCGGGAGTGATATTAAGATTTCCGAACCCGGCCTTGCACGGGTGCGCCGACAGAGGTTTGGCCTCTCTGCCGGAACTATCCCGGTTCATATCCTTGTACATAGGGCCATCCGGGTCGCGCAACAACACCTCCAGCACTTCTTTGGGCAGTCTCAAATGATTGGTGATCGAAGAGTCGCCGTCGACACCGTTGCAGAGATTCATTTCGAGTTGCAGGACAGCTCCGTATCTTCGGGCCAGCTCCTTGACCGTATGATAGGATTTGACATTCGTCTTGAATGCCACGCATTTGAAAGCCAATGGTATTCCATAGTGGGAAAGTTGCTCTGCGACAGACAGCGTTTTGAAGAACGACCCTTTCGTTCGGGTTATCTGATCATGGATTTCGGGAATTCCGCTATATACGGAGAGGCCGACAAATCGGGGAAAGTAATAGAGGAATTTGTCTACTTTATCCGTAATGGATTGTCCGTTGGTGAAAATATCGAACGCGATATTCTTCTGATAGAGATAATCGATAATGTCCCAAGCGATGGATTTGGAGAACGGATCACCTCCGGTAAGGCATACCTTATAAGTACCTAAATCGTAGAGTTCGTCGATAATCCGTTTATAATCCTCGAAGTTCAATTCATCGCGGTTCCTTTTGCTGACCTCGCAATCGTTGCGCGTAGCACCTGCATTATAACAATGGATACATTTTTCGCTACAATTGTAGGTCAGTTCGAGCATCACGGAGGGGATGCAGGTATTCACATCCAACGAATTGGCATAAGCCTCCTCGGCCGTGGAAAAATCGACTTGTCCTGTACTCGTGAATTTCCTCTGTGCTACCTGTTCGATAGCGATTTTGCCTTGCTTGCGCTGAAAATCCCGTCGCTCCTCCGCAGTCATTCTTTTCGTGCACACCAGCCCGGCCTCGACAAGGGTCTGCATGAAATCCAAAATGCTTTCGACAGCTATTCCTGTATGAGCGGAAATAGTTTCCACGTGCAATTCATCGTATCGGGCTACCGACAAGATTTCGTTGATAACCCGAGCCGAGTGCGACTCGAAAAAATAGGATTGACCTTCGATCAGGTTGTACATGATGGCGGTATCCGCTTTCGCATTATACCTGCCGCAAGTCCATAGCGGACGGAAGAATTGAGGTTGCTGTACCATGGGGTTTGGGTTCAAGACACAAATAAAAAACGTGGACTGAATTCTTCATTTGCCTATTGAGGTCTTGGACTTACCTGTAGCACAAATAAATGAACAAAGCCCACGTGCTATACAGCAACGTGAGCGCCGAACTTTATTCATTGTGCTACATTAATTGAAAGTGTCCAAGTTTCAATAGGCACGAAAAAAGCTAACGCTTTCTATAATATGTCGTAATTACAAAATTTCCGGTTCTTCAAATACGGTTTAAGGGGTTTTAACCGAGACAAAATTAAGTAAAAAAAGTTGAGCCAAGAAAGAATATTTCAGAAATTTTTCATTGGATCACGTGAGCGCTCTCACACGACGTTTAAGCCGACGATACCGGAAAATGCCGCTATCTCCGGCATAATTTGCGGACGCGCTTTTTATTCTCTTGCTCAATAACAAATTATTGCCATATGATGCGGCTCTGTTTCAAAGATAAGAAATTAGCATCTACTTATTTCTACGAATTCTAACTAATTTTGCAACCAAGCAATTTGCAAAGGCAAAGAAGATAATTTACGCCAGTGAAGTCGGAAAATACTGATATTTCCGGATAAAAGCGACGATAGAAACCTACCAGTCTACTGAGGAACAGAAAACATTTGTACCATAACAATATACAAAAATGAAATTCAAGGAATTGTTACAAAAAGTGTCATTCGATAACATCGTTCCGCAACTGGAGCGTTTGATACTGGATGAGTATGGGTACAAACAAAA
>ERZ778512.2356-NODE-2356-length-10364-cov-4.563682_pt1 | contig 10364 bp, 6 predicted proteins | sample MGYA00510346_ERZ778512 | MGnify/ENA primary metagenome ERZ778512 (study PRJEB29527, sample SAMN07138962) | mouse gut metagenome | material: feces | host: mouse | place: China:Nanjing | collected 2016-01-25 ...
ATTGATCGTCGCCTGAATAATCCCCTGATGCTGTTCTGCCATGGTGGTGATGTTTTGCAGATTCAAATGCGGCAGCAAATGATCGGCAATTTTGTTACTTATGACAGTGCGGTTCGATTCCTGATCGTGAACCAGCAGGCCGAGCGGCAACAGTGAGACTATCTCTTCATTGATTGCCCGTAAAATGCGCAATTCGTTATTGACCGCCGTGCTGGGGACGCTTTCTGTACTGCGGCTGGAGAAATGGCGGAATGTGGTATAGCCAAATAACGCCAGCGCCAGCAAACCGATGTTCAGCAGCAGTGGCAGCAGAATGTTTTGCAACGTATCCAGCAATAAGGTGCCATAAGGAACCTGCCAGACCAGGCGCATATCGGTAGAGTTGAGTGCCGAGGAGATTTCAATCTTCGTACTGTTAAAGTGGATACTGACGCTATCCGTCCCTTCTTTCTCATTATCATTGTTTCCCGTTGCCGTCGCGTCTGGCTCAAGGCGGAAACTGTCCAGCGGCATACCCGGTGGGATCAAATCATTAATCGGCAGATCAAAAGCCACGACCGTTGCCAGATGTCCCGGCTGGTTGAACGTGGTACGCAAGGTAAAGTAATGACCGTTCTGCCAGGCCAGGCGGCGCATGTTAGAAAAACTTTCGCGTTCATCGAGGGCGTTGGCCTGTTGCAACATTTCTGCACGACGTGAATCAACAATGTCACTGACGGTCGATTCTTTAAATCCGGAGGTGAGATCTTTGAGGGGCAGGGTTGAGATCAGTACCAGACTGTTATCCTGACCATTCAGGTAATACATTGACCACGGTACATTTTCTGCGCCCCACAATGTGTCCAGATAGGTGGACATCCGTTGAGTCATCTCAAGCGTTGAGTTGTCGTGAGAGCCAAAGATTAACGCTTCCGTTTTGCGGCGCGGCTTTTCCAGATAGTAGACATCCTGTTTCAGGCGCGTCTCTTGTAAACCTTCGCCGGAAGAGGGGGAGGTCGTCGCGGCAATGTTGTCGTAGATCTGCCAGGTCACGTAACGCCAGGTATCGACGCGCTTTTGGATTGCGTGGGTAATGTCGACAATCTGGTAACTTTTATCTTTCAGCCAGGCGTTAACGGCGCTTTGTACCATTACACCCATCGTCACCAGTAACACAATGATCAACAGTAAAAAGAAGCGGGTAATGCTCCCCGGTAGGAGTGAAAAGCGGGTCGTGGCCGTTGTCTCTTTCTGACGCATTCGTGTTTATGACCTGTTAAAACTTCGCGAAGTGATAGGGCAGTATAAAGGGTACAGTGTGAAATTCCAGACTCTTACCTGATTGATGATTCTCTATTCTCCCGTGATATTTATCATCCTGTATGGGGGGAAATAGATGTACAAGCGCCATTTTGCTGTACAAATAACCTACGAAAAGCCCAACGAAATTAATTGCAAATAAACGAAAATTGCTGGAAATTATGCTGATGTTAATTATTTGTGAAATAGTTAACAGGCGTTATAGTTTTTCTGTGGTAGCACAGAATAATGAAAAGTGTGTAAAGAAGGGTAAAAAAAACCGGATGCGAGGCATCCGGTTGAAATAGGGGTAAACAGACATTCAGAAATGAATGACGGTAATAAATAAAGTTAATGATGATAGCGGGAGTTATTCTAGTTGCGAGTGAAGGTTTTGTTTTGACATTCAGTGCTGTCAAATACTTAAGAATAAGTTATTGATTTTAACCTTGAATTATTATTGCTTGATGTTAGGTGCTTATTTCGCCATTCCGCAATAATCTTAAAAAGTTCCCTTGAATTTACATTTTGAAACATCTATAGCGATAAATGAAACATCTTAAAAGTTTTAGTATCATATTCGTGTTGGATTATTCTGCATTTTTGGGGAGAATGGACCTGCCGACTGATTAATGAGGGTTAATCAGTATGCAGTGGCATAAAAAAGCAAATAAAGGCATATAACAGAGGGTTAATAACATGAAAGTTAAAGTACTGTCCCTCCTGGTCCCAGCTCTGCTGGTAGCAGGCGCAGCAAATGCTGCTGAAGTTTACAACAAAGACGGCAACAAATTAGATCTGTACGGTAAAGTAGACGGCCTGCACTATTTCTCCGACAACGATAAGGTTGATGGCGACAAGACCTACATGCGTCTTGGCTTCAAAGGTGAAACTCAGGTTACTGACCAGCTGACCGGTTACGGCCAGTGGGAATATCAGATCCAGGGCAACGCTCCGGAAAGCGAAAACAACTCCTGGACCCGTGTGGCATTTGCTGGTCTGAAATTCCAGGACGTTGGTTCTTTCGACTACGGTCGTAACTACGGCGTTGTTTACGACGTAACCTCCTGGACCGACGTGCTGCCAGAATTCGGTGGCGACACCTACGGTTCTGACAACTTCATGCAGCAGCGTGGTAACGGCTTCGCGACCTACCGTAACACCGACTTCTTCGGTCTGGTTGACGGCCTGAACTTTGCTGTTCAGTACCAGGGCAAAAACGGTAGCGTAAGCGGCGAAGGCATGACCAACAACGGTCGTGATGCTCTTGAGCAGAACGGTGACGGTGTTGGTGGTTCTATCACTTATGATTACGAAGGCTTCGGTATCGGTGCTGCAGTTTCCAGCTCCAAACGTACTGATGCTCAGAACACCGCTGCTTACATCGGTAACGGCGACCGTGCTGAAACCTACACTGGTGGTCTGAAATACGATGCTAACAACATCTACCTGGCTGCTCAGTACACCCAGACCTACAACGCAACTCGCGTAGGTTCCCTGGGTTGGGCGAACAAAGCACAGAACTTCGAAGCTGTTGCTCAGTACCAGTTCGACTTCGGTCTGCGCCCGTCTGTAGCATACCTGCAGTCTAAAGGTAAAAACCTGGGCACCATCGGTACTCGTAACTACGACGACGAAGATATCCTGAAATATGTTGATGTTGGTGCGACCTACTACTTCAACAAAAACATGTCCACCTACGTTGACTACAAAATCAACCTGCTGGACGACAACCAGTTCACTCGTGACGCTGGCATCAACACTGATAACATCGTAGCTCTGGGCCTGGTTTACCAGTTCTAATCTCGATTGATCTCGAACAAAGGGCCTGCGGGCCCTTTTTTCATTGTTTTCAGCGTACAAACACAGTTTTTTGGTGTACTCTTGCGACCGTTCGCATGAGGATAATCACGTATGGAAATAAGCTTTACCCGCGTGGCACTGCTGGCTGCCGCGCTCTTCTTTGTTGGTTGCGATCAAAAACCACAACCCGCCAAAACCCACGCTACTGAAGTTACCGTTCTTGAAGGCAAAACCATGGGTACCTTCTGGCGTGCCAGCATCCCGGGCATTGACGCCAAACGCAGTGCCGAACTTAAAGAAAAGATTCAGACCCAGCTGGATGCCGACGATCAGCTGCTTTCGACCTATAAAAAAGATTCCGCGCTGATGCGCTTTAACGACTCGCAAAGTTTGTCGCCGTGGCCGGTAAGTGAAGCGATGGCCGATATCGTCACCACCTCGCTGCGCATTGGCGCAAGGACCGATGGTGCGATGGATATAACCGTCGGGCCGCTGGTGAATCTGTGGGGCTTTGGCCCGGAACAACAGCCGGTTCAAATTCCGAGCCAGGAACAGATCGATGCGATGAAAGCCAAAACCGGCTTACAGCACCTGACGGTCATCAATCAGTCGCATCAGCAATATCTGCAAAAAGACCTGCCGGATTTATATGTCGATCTCTCCACCGTCGGTGAAGGTTATGCGGCGGATCACCTGGCACGCTTGATGGAGCAGGAAGGGATTTCCCGCTATCTGGTGTCGGTGGGCGGCGCGCTGAACAGCCGTGGTATGAACGGTGAAGGCCAGCCGTGGCGGGTAGCGATTCAAAAACCAACCGATAAAGAAAACGCGGTTCAGGCTGTGGTGGATATCAACGGTCATGGGATTAGCACCTCTGGCAGCTACCGTAACTATTACGAACTGGACGGCAAACGTCTTTCCCATGTTATCGATCCGCAAACCGGGCGTCCCATCGAACACAATCTGGTATCCGTGACGGTGATTGCTCCGACGGCGCTGGAAGCCGATGCCTGGGATACTGGCTTGATGGTACTCGGGCCGAAGAAAGCCAAAGAGGTTGTTCGCCGGGAAGGGCTGGCGGTTTATATGATCACCAAAGAAGGCGATAGCTTTAAAACCTGGATGTCACCACAGTTTAAAAGCTTCCTTGTCAGCGAAAAAAATTAAAGCGCAAGATTGTTGGTTTTTGCGTGATGGTGACCGGGCAGACTAAAGGCTATCCTTAACCAGGGAGCTGATTATGAAAAAAGCCACATGCTTAACTGACGATCAACGCTGGCAATCTGTCTTAGCCCGCGACCCGAATGCCGACGGCGAATTCGTTTTCGCCGTGCGTACCACAGGCATCTTTTGCCGTCCGTCTTGCCGCGCCAGACATGCTTTGCGGGAAAACGTCTCCTTCTACGCAAATGCCAGCGAGGCACTCGCCGCTGGCTTTCACCCCTGCAAACGTTGTCAGCCAGAAAAAGCCAATGCCCAGCAACATCGGTTGGATAAAATCACCCACGCGTGTCGACTGCTGGAACAGGAAACGCCTGTAACGCTGGAAGCCTTAGCCGACCAGGTGGCGATGAGTCCATTTCATCTACATCGGTTGTTTAAAGCGACTACCGGAATGACGCCTAAAGCCTGGCAACAGGCCTGGCGCGCTCGCCGTTTGCGCGAATCGCTGGCGAAAGGGGAGAGCGTGACGACGTCTATTCTTAACGCCGGATTCCCCGACAGCAGCAGTTACTATCGCAAAGCTGACGAAACGCTGGGCATGACGGCTAAACAATTCCGTCACGGTGGCGAAAATCTGGCGGTGCGTTACGCGCTGGCTGATTGTGAGCTGGGTCGTTGCCTGGTGGCAGAAAGCGAGCGGGGGATTTGCGCGATATTGCTGGGCGATGATGACGCGACACTAATCAGCGAGTTGCAGCAGATGTTTCCCGCTGCCGACAACGCGCCTGCCGATCTGATGTTTCAGCAACATGTGCGTGAAGTGATCGCCAGCCTCAATCAACGCGATACGCCGCTGACGTTACCGCTGGACATTCGCGGCACTGCTTTTCAGCAACAAGTCTGGCAGGCACTGCGCACGATACCTTGCGGTGAAACCGTCAGTTATCAGCAACTGGCTAACGCCATCGGCAAACCGAAAGCGGTACGGGCCGTTGCCAGCGCCTGTGCCGCCAACAAGCTGGCTATCATAATACCCTGTCATCGGGTGGTCCGTGGTGATGGCACACTTTCCGGTTACCGCTGGGGCGTGTCGCGTAAAGCGCAACTGCTGCGCCGCGAAGCTGAAAATGAGGAGAGGTAATGTTGGATCTGTTTGCCGATGCTGAACCGTGGCAAGAGCCACTGGCGGCTGGAGCGGTAATTTTGCACCGTTTTGCTTTTAACGCTGCGGAGCAACTGATCCGCGATATTAATAACGTTGCCAGCCAGTCGCCGTTTCGCCAGATGGTCACCCCCGGGGGATATACCATGTCGGTGGCGATGACCAACTGTGGGCATCTGGGCTGGACGAGCCATCGGCAAGGTTATCTCTATTCGCCCATTGATCCGCAAACAAATAAACCGTGGCCCGCCATGCCACAGAGTTTTCATAATTTATGTCAACGTGCGGCTACGGCGGCGGGCTATCCAGATTTCCAGCCAGATGCTTGTCTTATCAACCGCTACGCTCCTGGCGCGAAACTGTCGCTGCATCAGGATAAAGACGAACCGGATCTGCGCGCGCCAATTGTTTCTGTTTCTCTGGGCTTACCCGCGATTTTTCAATTTGGTGGCCTGAAACGTAATGATCCGCTCAAACGTTTGTTGTTGGAACATGGCGATGTGGTGGTATGGGGCGGTGAATCGCGGCTGTTTTATCACGGTATTCAACCGTTGAAAGCGGGGTTTCATCCACTCACCACCGACTGCCGCTACAACCTGACATTCCGTCAGGCAGGTAAAAAAGAATAAAAATAAGAATTATTATTGCTGTGCGCGCGAAGATGTTTAAACTGCGGGCTGTAATTCATTGTCCGGGTTTTCTGCATGGAACTTCTTGTACTTGTCTGGCGGCAGTATCGCTGGCCATTTATCAGTGTGATGGCGCTAAGCCTCGCCAGTGCGGCATTAGGCATTGGCTTAATTGCTTTTATCAATCAGCGCCTTATCGAAACGGCGGATACCAGTCTGCTGGTGTTGCCGGAGTTTCTTGGATTATTACTGCTGTTGATGGCAGTCACTCTCGGATCGCAACTGGCGCTCACCACTTTGGGGCATCACTTCGTTTACCGACTGCGTAGTGAATTTATCAAGCGGATTCTGGATACCCACGTCGAGCGCATTGAACAACTCGGTAGCGCCTCGTTGCTGGCGGGATTAACCAGCGATGTGCGCAATATCACCATTGCTTTTGTGCGTCTTCCGGAACTGGTGCAGGGGATCATTCTCACTATCGGTTCCGCGGCGTATCTGTGGATGCTGTCGGGCAAAATGTTGCTGGTAACGGCTATCTGGATGGCGATCACCATCTGGGGTGGTTTTGTACTGGTGGCGCGGGTGTACAAACATATGGCGACCCTGCGTGAAACCGAAGACAAGCTGTACACGGATTTTCAAACCGTACTCGAAGGGCGCAAAGAGCTGACTCTGAACCGGGAACGCGCCGAGTATGTGTTTAACAACCTCTACATCCCCGATGCGCAAGAGTATCGCCATCATATTATCCGCGCAGACACCTTCCATCTTAGCGCCGTGAACTGGTCAAACATCATGATGCTGGGCGCTATCGGCCTGGTGTTCTGGATGGCGAACAGTCTCGGTTGGGCTGATACCAACGTTGCTGCGACCTATTCGTTGACGCTGTTATTCCTGCGTACGCCGCTGCTTTCGGCGGTTGGCGCATTGCCGACGCTGCTGACGGCGCAGGTGGCGTTTAACAAGCTGAACAAATTCGCGCTCGCGCCTTTCAAAGCTGAGTTTCCGCGCCCGCAGGCTTTTCCCAACTGGCAAACGCTGGAGCTGCGTAACGTGACGTTTAGCTATCAGGATAACGCGTTTTCCGTTGGGCCGATTAACCTCACCATTAAACGTGGCGAGCTGCTGTTTCTGATTGGTGGCAACGGTAGTGGAAAATCGACGCTGGCGATGTTGCTGACGGGCTTGTACCAGCCACAAAGCGGCGAAATCTTGCTGGATGGCAAACCTGTCAGTGGCGAACAACCGGAAGATTATCGCAAACTGTTTTCGGCAGTGTTTACCGATGTCTGGCTGTTTGATCAACTGCTGGGGCCGGAGGGTAAACCCGCTAACCCGCAACTGGTTGAGAAGTGGCTGGCGCAGCTGAAAATGGCTCATAAGCTTGAGTTAAGCAACGGGCGTATTGTTAACCTGAAGTTATCAAAAGGGCAGAAAAAACGCGTGGCGCTGTTGCTGGCGCTGGCAGAAGAACGCGATATTATCCTGCTGGATGAATGGGCGGCGGATCAGGATCCACACTTCCGTCGTGAGTTTTATCAGGTGTTGCTGCCGCTGATGCAGGAGATGGGTAAAACTATTTTCGCTATCAGTCATGATGATCATTACTTTATCCACGCCGACCGCCTGCTGGAAATGCGCAATGGGCAACTTAGCGAGCTGACGGGCGAAGAGCGCGATGCCGCTTCGCGTGATGCCGTTGCCCGGACGGCATAATATTACGACGCTGACCTGGCGGACTGCTGCCGTCAGGTCAATATGCTAAAAATCCCTTCATTTCTAATAACCCTATAATTAATCAACGAAATTATAATGTTTCTAAAATTAGAATATAATTTATAAACATTATTTAAATGTTGTTACTTAAGTGTTACCGTTGATGCCGCGCAAATCTCACCTGCAATAAAGCGACTAAAAGTAAGGCATTAACAAGATGAAAAAAGTGACTGCCATGCTCTTCTCGATGGCCGTGGGGCTTAATGCCGTTTCGATGGCGGCAAAAGCGAAAGCGTCCGAGGAGCAGGAAACTGATGTACTGTTGATTGGCGGCGGCATTATGAGCGCCACGTTGGGGACCTATTTACGCGAGCTGGAGCCTGAATGGTCGATGACCATGGTGGAGCGCCTGGAGGGTGTCGCGCAGGAGAGTTCGAACGGCTGGAATAACGCCGGAACCGGGCATTCTGCACTGATGGAACTGAACTACACCCCGCAAAACGCCGATGGCAGCATCAGTATTGAAAAAGCAGTCGCCATTAACGAAGCATTTCAGATTTCCCGCCAGTTCTGGGCGCACCAGGTTGAGCGCGGCGTGCTGCGTACTCCGCGTTCATTTATCAATACCGTTCCGCATATGAGCTTTGTCTGGGGCGAGGATAACGTTAATTTCCTGCGCGCCCGTTACGCCGCGTTGCAACAAAGCTCGCTGTTTCGCGGTATGCGTTACTCTGAAGATCACGCGCAGATCAAAGAGTGGGCACCGTTAGTGATGGAAGGGCGCGATCCACAACAGAAAGTAGCGGCAACACGCACAGAAATTGGCACTGATGTGAACTATGGCGAGATCACCCGCCAGTTAATTGCTTCCTTACAGAAGAAATCTAACTTCTCGCTGCAACTCAGCAGCGAAGTCCGCGCCCTAAAGCGTAATGACGATAACACCTGGACCGTTACCGTTGCCGATCTGAAAAACGGCACTGCACAGAACATCCGCGCCAAATTTGTCTTTATCGGCGCGGGCGGTGCGGCGCTGAAGCTATTACAGGAATCGGGGATTCCGGAAGCGAAAGACTACGCCGGTTTCCCGGTGGGCGGACAGTTCCTTGTTTCGGAAAACCCGGACGTGGTTAATCACCATCTGGCGAAGGTTTACGGTAAAGCATCCGTTGGCGCACCACCGATGTCGGTTCCGCATATCGATACCCGCGTTCTGGACGGTAAACGCGTAGTGCTGTTTGGGCCATTTGCCACCTTCTCAACCAAATTCCTCAAAAACGGTTCATTGTGGGATCTGATGAGTTCCACCACCACCTCTAACGTGATGCCGATGATGCACGTCGGGCTGGATAATTTCGATCTGGTGAAATATCTGGTGAGTCAGGTGATGTTGAGTGAAGAGGATCGTTTTGAAGCGTTGAAAGAGTACTATCCGCAGGCAAAAAAAGAGGACTGGCGTTTGTGGCAAGCGGGGCAGCGCGTGCAGATTATCAAGCGTGATGCCGAGAAAGGTGGCGTACTGCGTCTGGGTACTGAAGTGGTCAGTGACCAGCAAGGGACCATTGCCGCGCTGCTGGGGGCATCGCCAGGGGCGTCAACCGCCGCGCCGATTATGTTGGATCTGCTGGAAAAAGTATTTGGCGATCGCGTTTCCAGCCCGCAATGGCAGGCTACGTTGAAAGCGATCGTTCCGTCTTATGGACGCAAGCTGAACGGTGATGTAGCGGCAACAGAACGCGAGTTGCAGTACACCAGCGAAGTGCTGGGGCTGAAATACGACAAGCCGCAGGCAGCAGATAGTACGCCAAAACCGCAGTTGAAACCGCAACCCGTTCAAAAAGAAGTGGCGGATATTGCGTTGTAATGATGTGCCACATCCGGCATGGTATGCCGGATGTGGCGTATGCTGATAAGACGCGCCAGCGTCGCATCAGGCACCGGCTCGGGCGTTAGATGTCGGATGCGGCGTGACCGCCTTATTCGGCCTACGGGGTGCCGCACTTCACAGCATTTTAGCGAACTACCGCGTTGTCAATTTTCTCTTCCGCCTTCCAGACACGGTACTTCACATCTACATTGTCTGGCGTATACACCACGATCGGCAGCTTGCTGTTGTAACGCAGCATTCCAGCATCGCCCAGATACGCGGTGACAAATTTCTTCTCTTTCTTGCCATCCGGGCAGGCCATCATCGTCGAAACCGGGGAACTGACTTTATCAAAGACATAATAATCATAGCCCCAGCCTTCCAGCGTTTTGTTTTCCAGCTTCCCGCCGAGACGATGCAAATTGCAATCGACTTCCAGCGTCTGACCGATTAACAGTTCTACTTTCAGGGTAGATTCATCTTCTTGCGGGGTTAACTGAATCACCTGACGCTTCATCCCTTTTTCAGCTTGTGGATAAGGCGCGATTTTTTCCAGTGGCTGGACGCTTTCTGCCGCCCAGGCGGAAGTGGTAGCGAAAGCGGCAAACAATACTGCAGGTAGAATGGTCTTCATTTTTTTGCTTTCCTTCTTCATTTATAGGTTTTCACCGATGATGTCGCTGAAGGTTAACATATTCATCAGATTTATTAATTTGCTTTATGAATAACTTAAAGAACATTC
>ERZ778512.2363-NODE-2363-length-10350-cov-4.136571_pt1 | contig 10350 bp, 14 predicted proteins | sample MGYA00510346_ERZ778512 | MGnify/ENA primary metagenome ERZ778512 (study PRJEB29527, sample SAMN07138962) | mouse gut metagenome | material: feces | host: mouse | place: China:Nanjing | collected 2016-01-25 ...
TTCTATATATTGTGGTCATGTTTCTTAATTAACCCTTTTGACGCTTTAATCATTTATATAAATTCCCATAAATATGCACCCCTAATATACGCAAATATTGTTATAGTTTCAATTAACAAATCATACTGCAAACGCATTTGCTATCCTCATTAAGAAAATAATATCATTTAAGAACCTTACTGTCTATAGTATTTTATCACTCGTATCTTACATTATTTAATTTCCTGTAACAGCTTTCCCACAAATATTAAGAGAGCTAGCATAAACGTATCTTAAATAATTCCTCGTTCTTTTTACTTTTTTATGTCGCTTATTCTAAAATTTCCTCACAAATCTCTTTAAACTCATCTTTCACATACCGAATTGCTGTATTATCCTGTTCTACCGCTGTTAAACAAATCTCCAGCATTTGCTCTTTCACATATTTCAACATAGAACCATTTTTCTCAACAGCAGCTAAACAGATTTCAGGTGTCTGCTCAATGACAAATAATAAGGCTGCACCATCCTGCGTAACTGCTTCCACACAAATTTCTTCTGTTTGTTCCCTTACATATTTCAATGCAAGACCGTTTTGACGAACTGCCTCTAAACAAATTTCTGGGGTTTGTTCAATTATATACTTTAGCAGCATTCCATCTTCTTGAACTGATACCATACAAAGTTCTGGACTTTGTCTTTTTATATGGCGTATTATGTAGAAATCTCTTTCAATCGCTGCTAAACAAATCTCTTTTATTGGTTCTTCTACATAATCCAATGCTAACGCAAATTGACGAACTGCCTCTAAACAAATTTCTGCTGTCTGTTCTTTTACATAGCGCAACGCACATCCGCTGTGCCTAACTGCCTCTAAACAAATTTCCTCTGTTTGATTGTCTACAAACTGCAACGTTTCACTATTTTGGACAACTGCAGCCATACAAACTTCAAATGTTTGTTCTATTACGTACTTCAATGCCATTCCATCCTGTCTAACAGCTGCTAAACATATCTCTGGGGTTTGCTCTCTCACATACTGTAAAGCTAGCCCATTTTTCTGTACTGCTACCATACATATCTCTGGCGTTTGTTCTTTAACACAATACAGTGCATAACCATTCTGCTGTACTGCTGCTAAACAAATTTCTTGTGTCTGTTCTTTCACATCCTTCAACAAAATACCATTTTTCTGTACTGCTGCTAAACATAATTCTGGAGTCTGTTCTTTTACCTGTTGTAAGATACAAAAATTTCTATTCACTGCTGCCATGCACAATTCAGGTGTCTGCTCTTTGACATATCGTATCGCACGACCATCTCTCTTTACTGTTGACATACAAAGTTCTGAGGTCTGTTCTTTTACATATTGTAAAGCAGTAATATTTTGCTGTACTGCTGCCAAACAAAGTTCTGGTGTTTGTTCTTTCACAAACTGTAAAGCCATACCATTCTGTTTCACTGCTGCCAAACAAAGTTTTGCAGTTTGACTTTCTATGTACTGCAAAGCCATACCATCTTGCTGCACTGATATTAAATAATCCATATAGGAAGGTTCTTTAATACATCTCCAAAATTTCCCGTCCTTACATATTACTTTCTCTCCTAACATCACATCTGACTTCTTACTTAGCTCCTCTATGCTTCTTTCTATTTCACTCATATCTTATTCCTCCAAATTACTACTCACTACTTACCATTATTATCCTAAATCATTTTAAAATTTAACTTACACTTTGAATTTTATTATTAGCAAATATACTACATATATTTTCGTATATGCCCCCTTACATACTGCTGTGCATAGCCATCCTGTTTCACTGCTTCTATACATAATTCTTCTGACTGTTCTTTAACATATATTAAAGCCAGACCATTTTGCTGTACTGCTGCCATACATAACTCTGGTGTTTGTTCATTTACATACTGCAATGCATAACCATTTTGCTGTACTGCTGCCATGCAGATTTCTAGTGTTTGTTCTTTAACATATTTTAGCGCTAATCCATTTTGTCGTACCGCCGCTAAACAAATCTCTGATGTTTGCTCCTCAACAAACTGTAATGCTTTTCCATTTTCCATAACTGCAGCAAGGCATACCTCTGGAGTTTTCCCTTTAACAGATGCCAATAACATACCATCTTGTTTCACCAATATTAAGTCATTCATTTCAAATACCCTTCCAATTCTATATTAATTGTTGTTGCATAAATCACATAAACCACTTTCTTCTGTCTTTTATCATAAAATTAATTCCTGATTTTTTACATATTCTCGCCCATACCACTTGGCTTTATATTCCAACTGCCTTGTAAATTCAAACCATGACAATTCTGCTAAGAGTTTTGCATTATCACTGTTGCCTTGCATCATTTGTTTAACACCCGTATCTTCAACAGTAATAATCTGTTTTTTCTGAACCAACCTCTTTGTTTGCGTATTAATGTAATGTGCTCTCCTGTTTGCAATTTGCTCGTGCTTCCTTGCAAGCCTTCTACGCTGCTTTTCCCAATTCTTACTACCTTCTTCACATCTGGAAAGCTTTTTCTGTAATGTTTTCAATTTTCTTTCAGACTCTTGTAAAAACATAGGACTATCCAAAGGATTTCCATCTACTAATATTTTAAAGTTCTGTGTATCTAAACTAATATCAACTTCCTTACTTGTTCGACAATATTTCCTAGGTTCCTCACTCTCTGTCGTAAGAGAAACATAATACTTTCCACTCGGCTCCTGCACTATCGTAGCATTTTTAATGGTTCCTTTGCATTCTCTATGCAGGTTTATCTTTACAAATCCAATCTTTGGCAGTCTTAGATGTCCATTCTCAATCCGTATTGCCCCGGATGTTGTATATGACTTTCTATGATTCTCCTTACTCTTATATTTAGGAAAGCCTGTTTCTGGTCTTTTAAAGAAATTTTGAAAAGATGTGTTCAAGTGTCTTTCTGCATAACTCAAGGCTTTCGCATCAACATCTGCAAGCCATGGATACGCTTCTTTATACGCAGCTGGATAAATATTTAGCATTTCTTTCGATTCTTTGTAATGTGCTATCTTATCTTCCAAAATCTTATTGTATATAAACCTTACACAGCCAAAAGTCTTTGCAAAGTATATTCTCTGTTCCTTATTTGGATACAATCTATACCTATAACACCTAATCATTTACATACCTTCCTTTCATCCCTACTTTAACCACTGCAACTTTAATTACATATATAACAACTCATGATTTACAAATTCATCTTCTTTTCAGTTCATAAAACAAAAAGAGCAGACTCAACCTGCTCCTTTTAATCTTTGACTAATTATTGTCAAAGCCTACATTTTCAATTATATATGTCATATGATACAAATTATTTTCATATGTAATAATACCTTTTACATAAAATGTATACTCCCGTAACCTATGGCATCCGTTCTTTTATCTAAAATCTGCCATAAACTACCCATTTCGGCATAGGCTGTGATAAAAGCCGATAGGATAATTCCCAATCCGCTTTTACACCGCTTATTCAGAAAACACTTAGCTCAACTTGATAAAGCATCCATCCAGCACATTGACCTTTGCCACATTCTTCTGTCTATAGACCTTGTGTGTCCGAAAAATGCCAGTGCCAGTTTGAAGCAGAACGCGAACCGTTCGGTTTTCCGGGACTACAATCCAATATTCCCGAACCCGGCTCGCTGATAAAGGTTAATCTTCACAAGCTGGTCATGCCGTTGTGTCGATAGGGAGAGAACTTCAATTATCATATCTGGTGTTCCCTTACAACCATACTTATCCAGTTTGCTTCTGTCACATATCACGGAGATGTCTGGTTCGACTATCGTGTCAATGTCCTCCAGTCTGTCCCCATCCTGCTCAAACAACCAAACTCCAAATGGAGCAGGATAAACCTTGCACTGTTTGCCCTCCAGATAGTTACTAAGCTGTCGACCGATTTCAAAGCAGATTTCCTGATGGATTCTAGATGGCGTTGCTATCATAAATGCTTCCCCATCAATAATTTCTACACGTTCGCTCTCATCCAATGTAAGACAATCAGCAAATGTGTACCGTGCCTTTTCTTCTGGTAATGACATAAACCAATCCCCCTTGTCAGCTGTTTTTGTTAAACCATACATCAGCATCAGCTTTTGCATTACTTTTTTAATTTTCTTATTAGATTCCCTAAATACGATTTTCCAATGGCTGCTTCATTATCAAAAAAAATAGCAACCTGGCCGTATATTTATTGCTACACTTCTAGGAGTCACATTAAATATTCTATTCATATGCTGCCTCCTCCATTTCAAGAACATTTTTACATAAAATACCATTTACAAGCACACATTTAACATCATTCTCTGGTTGAATAAAATCTTCAAAATCTGAATCAAAATAAACATTTCCTTTTTCGATCTTAAGCATTTCACGCAAAGCACTTGTTCCCATCTCTCCACCATAAAATACCTTATCTGTTTGATAATTAATGTTTAATAGTGTTTTAGTGCTAGTGCTTAAGAAATCTGAATATAATTTATAACCAAATCTGTCAATAAAAGACGAGCCATCACAGTATACTGCATGTTCAACATTTCTAAAATACTTCTAACAACATTCGTATCCTTCAAAACAGTATCCAAAATCCTATTTCATTATCTTTTACAATGAAGCACTTTCGGGAATCTTATCTTTACCAATATAGATGTTAAGCATAACCAAACTTACCATTACTGAAAACTTATAAAAGTCATAAACACTTCTGCTCCACTCCTACTTCCGCAAATATGCTTTTATAATTGTTACTTGTTTTACAGTAACTCTCTCATCTTATACAAAAAATTCACCTGATCATGTTTCTCACTCAATCTTATTTGCGTTTCTTAATCTCAATTATTTTCTCCCCAATACATTTCTCAGAGTTAAACAATCTTTCGGCATCTCTTTTGGAGTGTCCAAAATAGCATACGCATTCCCTTTTTCCGTTTCCATCTGTATAGTAAACATCATATAAATCGCCATTATAATCTTCTCTCATTGTTTCCTCCAACCCTATTAAATGAATTTACATAATTTTTATACAAGTTACGCATTTTTACTTTAAGACATTAACTTTTAAATTTGCACTACATAAACTTTCAAATCGTATTTTGCAGCCTGCTCAATCATATGCTTAGTGCCTTTGCTTTTACCATCCCAAAAAGCAATTAATACGCCCATACTATTATTCTCTATTGCAAACTTTGCCATTTCAACATTTCTGACAAAACCAGCTCTTTTACCTAAATTATCCCAGTCTGCCGGAAACTTTGATACTTCATATCCAGCAACTTTTGCATATTGTTCCCCTAATTGGTCTGCTCCCCTAGCTGTACCACTGACAATTCTTATCTTGTCAAAATTATCACATTTATCAGTTGTGTTTTTCAAAATACTATCGCAGGTATCCTTAAGTTCTGAAAAATTGTCAAAATTTCTACTACCAGCTATAATCACTCTTAGTTCTGCCAATATTAATTTCCCCTCTCTTCATTGTGAATAAAATACTTCTTATAATTTATGTAACAAATCATTGAACACTTCATCCGCTGAACATACCTCAACAAATTCCTCTTCAAAGTAATCAGATTCACAAACACACAATTCTCCCTTTGCACATTTTACAACATAATCACCTATAGCTACATGATAGTCATCTTCTAAAGTACGAATAAATAATTCATATAACTCTTCTCCCTCATCCCATGATCTATAATACATAGTTCCTTCTTCAAATGCTTTAATTGCCCATTGAGGAATACAATATTCACCATCTGAATTTCTTAAAGTACCATTGTATTGAAATGCCTCTACTACTCTCCACCTCCGCATATACTCTGCCACTAACAAACTCTCTCCTCTCCAACAGAATAAACTTCTTACAATTCACATCTCAGCCTATAGAAACCTTATCTCTAATGCAACAACTTCACCTTCCTGCTCTTGCGAATAAACGCTATAGCAACCGTCCCCATACCCTGATAAACTATAAAACCCATCCTCAATAATCCATACATTTCCGTCATGTAACCTGTCACAAAAATTATTCCATGCATTGTCATCATAATCAGGTTTATTGTGGAAAAAACCCGCCATACCAGCATCTACACAAATACTACCAATTTCTTTCATTGTATTCTGGTTTGGAATTCTACCATTCAAATAAATACCTATAATCCCAACTACTTTATAATTGTATGGTATCCCATTATAATTTCCTTTCTCTGCCTGATACCATGCTAAACATGTGTATTCCCCCTCTTTAATCCTCACATTATTCATACGGCACCAAACATCCTTATCATAACAAGGATCTGTAATATCCACACTGCCATAAAAATCTTTAACTCCTATTTTCTTACGCCGCATTATACCTTCCTTTCCAATATCAAACAACATCAAAATAAGTTTTCCACCATAATAGACGCATAATCCGTATAATTCTTTATATTACCCTCATCAAAATGATAAACAGCTTTCGCATACTAAATGCATTTCAACTTGATACTACTTTGGTTTCCAGTTTCTTGCATTTATACAATCAGGTGCAACATTTGTGTAAAATATACCAGCATGTAAAATATCCTTTCTTATCTCAGATTTTAATGTCTTTCCTAAATCATTATCTTCCTCACAATTCATAATTAACCAATCTAAAGCTGTATTTGCTATACGTACTTCCATGCCCGGAATATTAAACTCTTCCCATAACAGATTTTTTAGTTCTTCTTTCTCTACATTAAAATTATCCAAAACCGGTTGTACAGCATCTGCTTTTATTTCAAATATCTTGTCAAAAATCTTTTTTGACAAACTTGCTGTAAAAAATTTATACATAACTCCCTCCTCAATCAAAAAGAGGCTGTCTGATAATGCAGTTTATCCCATAATATATTGTTACTAATACAAATAATTTGCACAATATATTGGATGGGTCGCACTATTTTTCCGACAGTCCCTCTCTTCAATGTTTAATTGATTTTATACTATCCCTGTTGAACCAAACCCACCTCTATCTTTATTTACAAATGTTGTAACTTCTTCAAAAACAATATCTGGCTGTTGCTCCATAATACGAAATTGACAAATACGATCATTTAAATGTATCTCTGTATCTCGCATTGCATATACTGCCATAAACCATTGGTCATTATCCCCACAATAACCACCTGTTCCCGTTTCACGATTTGGTCCATCAATTACCCCTTGATGATTTGTCTGAATTATACCAAAGTTTTTATATGTAGAACTTCTAGGTACCAAGTGTGCTTCATACCCTGCTGGTAATTCCATTGCAACCCCTAAGGGAATTAATTTAAACTCACCCTTTTTGAGCACTACGTCCTCCGCTGCCCGCAAATCAATCCAATTCCCTTCTGTAATTTTTCCTAATCTTCGAATCTTTTCATTAAAATATTTAATTTTGATATTCATACTTTTACTCCATTTCTTTATATATGTTTTTTTACGTTGTTTGCAATACCTTCAAACTCACATCTTTTCCTAATCCTACTTCTGCTTCACAATCTTCTTCTTTTCCTTATGTCACTTCCATTCTGTTAAACCTCCTCATCTAAATAATAATCTCTAAGCCCATATCTATAAGGGTTTCAGATTCCTCTTTTTATAAAATCCCCCACTTTTTGCAAAAAACACTTGACAAATCCATCAAAAAATGCGACGCTCCACGCCTATTGAACAATAAAACCGGTGCTTGCAGCGGCAAACATTTTTCAATATGGAGGCGATTTTTATGTTACCCGTTAATTGTGGCAGTCACGCTAACTACCAAAACTTTGTTGCTACTAATCTTCGTAAATATTATCCTGATCTGGATGCTCTTACTCGTTCCACTTGGGATATCATTGAACGTTTTTGGAACCTTGATTTATCTTATACCGATATACTTATGGCTAACAAATATTCAAAATTCGGTTCTGCTCCAAGAACTCCTTCCTGTATGCAGCGTTCTTATCTTCTTTCCATTGACTTTAAAGTCACTTCGCTAACTGAATGGGTTGCACAGCTTAAGTTCAATCCTCTTTATGCCATTCTCAGTGGGTTTGAAGTAGGTAATACTCTCGGAGTTGGCACTTTTTATGATTTTATCAACCGCTTATGGGACTTCATATGTCGCCACATATCCGTCCACTTAAGATAAAGGTTATAAAGCCTAAAACGAAAGGAACAAAAGCTGATTCCATGGAAAAAGTTACTGTCGCTGAACTTCTTCCTGCCTTGGGAAAAACTGATTTTAAACTTGATGATCAGCCTTATTCTTCTCTTTTCAAAATCTATCAAAAAGAGTTCCTTGATATTTCTGTTTCCAAAGGACTTATCTATACGAATGTATTGGCATTAGCCGGTGATGGAACTCCTGTTGTTACTTCACACAGAGAACGCAAAAAACGCAACTGCAAAGAGAAAGGCATCACCGACTGCAAATGTGACCGTTACTTTTCCCAGCCTGACTGTGATATCGGATGGGATTCTTCACGTGACTGTTTTATCATGGTTACGACTTGTACATGCTTGTCGATTCCCAGAGTGACTTACCTGTGTTCCCGCATTTTTCATATGCTTCAAAACACGATTCCCACGAATTTTTGCATGCTTATTTCAGAATGAAAGCTTTTTGCCTGATTATAAAGTATCAAAAGTTCTTCTGGATTCAGCACATGACGCAATGCCTTATTACCAGTATTTCAAACGTGAAAATATCACACCGTTTATTGATCTCAATGGCAAAGGTGGAAGACCACCTGTTTATAAAAATGATTTTACTATTGATAAAGCCGGAGTTCCTATCTGTCCCTGTTGTCAGCGCATGCGTCGTGATGGTGTTGAAGCCGCAAAAGGCAGAATGAAATTTAAATGTCCTAAAATCAGCAAGAGAAAAGGGTGTATTTCATGCACCTGCGAAACGCCTTGTTCTGATACTAAATACGGATGCACGGTTCATTTAGTTATGAATGACAATCCAATATTATTCAATAATCCGCCAAGAAGCAGCAGGGAATGGAAACTGGAATACAATGCAAGAACATCTGTGGAACGTTCAAACAAACGTGAGAAATTAGATTTTAAATTAGAAGACGGCAGACACCGTTCTGCAAAGATGTGATACTGCCGTTTCTATCACATCCTGATGTTACAGCATCTGGATGCATGGGATTTGCCATCTGAATCTTCCCTACGAAAGTTGATTTTGAATGCAGGATAATCCTATGGACTATAATACTACTTTTCGAAACATAGTAAAAGCTATGTTTATTTCTCATGCTTTTTTTCATTCCGCACATAATATTTATTTTTCAAAGTTCAATGCCATAGTTTCGCTGGCACGTTCACTCAGAATTCCGAGAGAGCATAATAATTAATAGTTCTCTTCATTTATATATGTCATCTGGCTTATGTTTTTTTCATTTTACATACCTGTACTCCCCCTTCAGATAAAATTTACTAAATGAGTTCTCCACTGCCATTGGACAGACGTATTTATAACATTACTATAACTTCTGCTTTCTTATCAAAAAAATATACAGAATACGAAAGTACCTCCTCTGGATCAACCTGCGTGTCGTTTATCTCTTGTATCATTTGCTTGATTTCTTCAGCTCCATTCGTTCCATAAACAGGCAGTAATAATACTTCGTGTACTGACGACGGCAAAATAAACAAATCACTATCAACTTTATTCGCAAAATCCTGAACTGCTTTCGGATATAACATACAAGCAGCTCCATATATCTTACTTTTATTGCTTAGCACATACAATTGAATTATATCACTTACTTCATTCTTGATATCGTCCTCATCTTTTTGCATAAACCCACGAATTATATCATTTAGTGGTACAATTTCATATGGATTTAAAATCGGAGTGTTATACTGCGCTGTCTGCTGAATTTCTTCTACAGATTTTCCCCAGATACGAAGATGTTCATTATTAATTAGAATCGTTGCGTTGCCGATATTCTCATCTGACAACAAATACTGAAATACAATAGATAAATCCAAGAATTGTACGTAAGGAATGTTCTTAAGCAATTCCTTATTTTTCTCTGTATTAATCAGCTTGAACACAATGCGATTTTTAACTGTTTCGTAATCGAGGAACTGACTTATATCTAAATTCTGCCTTATATCATTCTTTTCATATATATCCATTACCTCATCAACCACCATCTTTAATGTGACCGCCTTTCTTTGGAATTGTTCATAAAAACGATTTAAATATACTGTTGGATAAATGTTACTATCAGCTGATAGTATAAATAATCCACACAATGTTACTCCATTATTTTTCCTGATAGTTTCTATTCGTACTGTATAGTTTCTTC
>ERZ778512.2364-NODE-2364-length-10346-cov-3.563308_pt1 | contig 10346 bp, 9 predicted proteins | sample MGYA00510346_ERZ778512 | MGnify/ENA primary metagenome ERZ778512 (study PRJEB29527, sample SAMN07138962) | mouse gut metagenome | material: feces | host: mouse | place: China:Nanjing | collected 2016-01-25 ...
GCAGTTCGAAGAACGGCCGCGAATCAGAAAGCAAACGACTTGGTGTGAAAATCTTCGGTGGGTCTAAGTGCAAGGCCGGCAATATTATCAAGCGCCAGCGTGGCACACAGCATCACCCGGGCCTGAATGTGGGCATGGGTAAGGATCACACTATTTTCGCACTTATTGACGGTGTTGTGGTTTTCACAACCGGCAAGGAGGGGAGAAAGTTTATAAATGTAGAGCCTCATCAGAATTAATTTTAGGATTCTGAATTGAATAAAAGGGCGGGCGCGATTTTTTCGCGCCCGCTTTTTTTGGGGGGCGCTGGCTTTTGCTTTTGGCTTTTGCTTCCGTTTCTGCTTTTGGGTTTGGCTGGCGGGCAGGGGTCAGCAGGAGTGGGGGGAGTAGCGGTAGGCTTGGTAGGAGATGCGCTTTGCTTTTTGGTGGCGGCGGCGCCGGCTGGCGTGGAGGATGAGGGCTTTGCGGATGAGGAAGTCGGCAGAGTATTTGCCGGAACCGAGAATGAGGAATGTGGCTGAGGCCAGTGTGAGTGTGAGTGTGAGGGGCGTGAAGATGCCGGCGGCAATGGATTGGCCTGCCATTATTGCGAATGTGGCTATGGATGCAGCCATGGCGAAACGTGTGAACAGGCCGAGCGCAAGCATGGCGCCGATTGCAATTTGTGATATGGCGTAGGCGGATGGCGGGAACGGTGTTTCGGGTGGATTTATTTCTCCTATGGTTATGAATGAGCCGGACACAATCAGGATTGAGGCGAATGCGAGCCGCAGGAATAGAAGGGCAGCGCCGATGCGGCCGGATCTGGGGGCGGCAGAGGCGAAGATAAAGTCAAGTGTGTTTTTTCTCCCGGATTTTGAGTAGGGCCGTGATATTATTTTCTTTCTCAGGAACTGAGTGGCCATCTCAGGGTGCAGGGCGCCAAGAGTGGTTCGTCCCGGGTCGACGGATAGTGTGTCGGATGTGTTCATAGTGGCCATGGGTGTGAATGAATAATTGTGTTTTGTGTTGTGATTCCTGTCGAGATTGGAGAGAATGAGAGGAATTACAAAATGTGTAACGCTATAAGGGTCAATAAGGTTTGTACAAATGGGAGATTTTTTTTGGAGATTGCGTGAAAAGGTGTTATCTTTACGACATGAAGCCGCAGTGCCGGCCTTTTTTGGGCGGCGCTTGTGGCTCGAAGAAGAACACCGTCAAAAGAGTTATGAAACGGATAGGAAAGTTGTATTTTCGATATGGCACAATGGGCTCGGCCAAGACTGCGCTTCTGCTCACCACGGCTTATAATCTTGAGGAGCGCGGGATGGCGCATCTTTGTTTCAAGCCTGTGACAGACACGCGGGAGGCGCGTAATGTGATAAGGAGCCGTATAGGAATCGAGAGGGAGTGCCGTTGGATTTATCAGGACACTAACCTCTATGAGGAGATGTGGCGTATGCATGAGGAGGGTGGCATGGTGCCGGAATGTATCCTTGTTGACGAGGCGCAGTTTCTGACTCCCTCGCAGGTGGACCAGCTTGCGCAGGTGGCTGATGATTTCGGCTGCAATGTGATATGCTACGGTCTGAGGACTGATTTCCAGACACATCTTTTCGAGGGCTCGCGCAGGTTGTTTGAGATAGCCGATTCGATTGAGGAGGTGAAGTCTACTTGCACTTGCGGACGTAAAACGATAGTGAATGCGCGTATCGACAGCAAGGGAGACATTGTGACGGAAGGGGCTCAAGTGGAGATAGGAGGCAACGACAGGTATGTGGCAGTCTGCAGGAAATGCTGGCGGGAGTTCAGCCGTTAGATTCATGCAAGGCAATCTTTTTTGGAAGTGCGGATTTCAGGGATTTATCAGAAAGAATCTAATTTACAACCATTGAAAAATGCAAGATAATAAGAAGTGCGCAGAAATAATAGCGCTGATTAAGAGAGAAGTTGTGCCGGCACTTGGCTGCACAGAGCCTGCGGCAGTGTCGCTATGTGTGGCCAAGGCCACGGAGATGCTTGGATGCGTTCCTACGCGTCTTGATTTGCGACTGAGCGGCAATATGCTCAAGAATGCCATGGGCGTGGGTATTCCCGGCACGGGCATGATAGGACTGCCGATAGCAGTGGCTCTCGGAGCCCTTGTGGGGCGTTCGGAGTATGGACTCGAGGTGCTTAAAGATGTCACGCCGGATGCAGTGGAGAGGGGCAAAGAGTATATCTCAGAAGGAAAAATCTCGATAAAGCTTTGCGAGGATGCTCCGTCGAATCTTCATATAGAGGTGAAGGCGGGCGACGATGCCGGCAACGAGGCCACGGCTGTGATTTCGCGTGCGCACACTAATTTTGTGTATCTTGCTAAAAACGGTGAGGCCATATATAAGGAGGAGAAATGTGAAGAAGGCGGAGAGGAGCGGAGTAACTGCGACCCGAAGCTTGACATGGCCACTGTGTATGACTTCGCCATGACAACTCCGATTGAGGATTTAAGGTTTATTCTTGAGGCCAAGCGTCTTAACAAGGCCGCCGCCGAGCTTGCGCTTAACAAGGATTACGGCCATTCGCTGGGCGCGACGATGATGAGCAAGGGCGCCTCACTTTTCGGGAATTCTCCTCTTGAGCATATCATCTGCTACACTTCTGCCGCATGCGACGCCCGCATGGGGGGAGCCCAGATTGCAGTGATGTCCAATTCCGGCAGCGGCAACCAGGGAATCTGTGCCACTATGCCTGTTGTGACCTATGCGGAAGACATTAACGCCGATGAGGAGCATCTGATAAGGGCTTTGACACTGAGCCATCTCACAAGCATCTATATTAAGCAGAGCCTCGGCAGGCTTTCAGCGCTTTGCGGATGCGTTGTGGCATCGACGGGAGCTTCTAGCGGACTGACTTACCTTATGGGCGGGAATTATGACCAGGTGTGTGCGTCTGTCAAGAATATGATTGCCAATATCACGGGCATTATCTGCGACGGCGCCAAGCCGTCTTGCTCTCTGAAGATTTCGTCGGGCGTGTCGACTGCACTGATGTCGGCCATGCTTGCCATGAACGGCAGGTGTGTGACAGAGGCTGAAGGAATCATCTGCGACGATGTGGACCGCTCGATCCGCAATCTGACGTCGATAGGGCGAGAGGCGATGCAGGAGACCGACCGCCTTGTGCTTGACATCATGACCAGCAAGTGACGACGGCAAGTGCGGAAGCCTGTGAATGGTTAAGAAATTCCGTCTAATAACTTACGAAGAAAGCAGCCGGCTGAATTTCGACCTTATATGGCGCGGCAATTTTGCGCGGCTCGCTGCTCAGGTAATAGTAAAATGAATTTTGCGTGTCCCAGGAAGAGATTTCGGTTTTTCGGGTCTCTCCCGGGGGCACGTTGCATTTCAGGCTGGCTGTGCGCGAATGGAGCATTCTCCCTTTCATGTCGCGATAAGTGATTTTCAAGGATGCCCCTGTGATGGCAAGTGGAGATTCGTTGGTGATCAGGAATGATTCTTTTCTTGCATTCACCGGCTTGTCGTAGCCCGACAGACGGATTGAGGCGGGGTTGAAGTCTACGGTGTCGCCGGCGGAGATAACAATGGTGCATACGGAGTCGGCCGGGAGCCTGTGTGAGATATTGGCCGCATAGCCGGGGTCTTTTTTTGATGTTTTTGATGTTTTCTCAATTTTTAGCGACTGTTTTATTTTCTTGCCGGCAGATTGTTGATGCAGCAAGGCCAGGGGCGCAAGCAGGAGAAGGAGTCTGTATGCTTTCATTGAAGAGGGGGATTTATGTTGTGAACCGGAGAATGGCTACAGATAGCGCGGCTTGCGCTTTGAAGATCCGTTGCCGTCGTAGGATGGATATATTTTCACCATTCCCACCGGAGGATCGGAGTTTGGTGATGACTGCGACGAAGCTCCTATTCTCACGATTTTCCAAAACCCCGGAAGAAGGCGTGAGAGATTGAGGCTCAGCCGCAGTTTAAATGGAGATTTTTTGCGCTTTATAATCATAGTCTCACCGTCGGAAGATATTGAGGCAAGACATTCTCCGGGCTTTGAGAGTATACCGTTTTTCCGCTCTGTGAAGAGGGATATGGAAAACTCCGACTGTTTCGGCGACGCAGAAATAGTGCCTATCATGTCGCCGGGAGCGAGAGAGCAGTCGTCGGATTCCACTACTCGTATATTGTAGACAGGGAGGGATGAGCCGGAAATGGTCCGGGCTTTAAGCACAAGCACGGTTACATGGTCGTCGGGATAAATCCAGCTTCCTTCGGGCGATCCGAGGGGAATGGCGTCGCATATGAGTCTGGCTTCGTCGATGTCATATGCAACTGATGACCGGCTGTAGTTTTTTTCGGAAGGCTTAGAGGCTGAAGCTGTCTTTGAATTGCCGGAGTGGAGAGCCGGGGCTGTCTCTCCATGAACGCATATGGCAGAAAAGAGAGCGCAGGCCAAGGCCGCGCCAGAAGCGAGCCAAAGCCTGCGGTGTGATTTATTGTCGGGAGGAGGTGTCATGCTGTGAAAGAATTGTCAAGGTTTTGTAGACCAGCTGTAGGAGAGTCCGAAACTCAGCACCTCACGCAGCATGAAATGTCGCCAGGAAGTGTTGGTGTCGGTGGAGGTGTCGTAGCGCAGATGCACATATATCTGGGTGGAGAGAAACCTGTTTATGTCGAAAGAGAACGTGTTTTCCCAGTCTGAAAGGAAATAATCGTAGTCAGAGAATAGGAAGACTCGGGTGCGGTATGAGATGTTGGGAGTCATCTTCCATGTCATGTTGAACTCGCCGTTGCTACCGGCCTCGCTTCTGCTTTTGCGGTGAGGGGCTATGTTGAACTGGGCATGGTCGATTTTGTCGGTGATGCATGTCTTGAGGTTGTAAGATATTGGCGAGACAGTGGCCGTGAGCTGGAGTGTCTTTTTTGAGTTCTCGAAAGAGTAGGCCATACCGAGACCGATGTTGAGGTCGCCGGGGGAGAGGAAGGATGCCTTCCGCTTCATGGAGTTTTGCTCATAGTTGCGGAGCATCTGCGTCTTAAACTGAAGGTTGAGTGAATAGAACCATTTACGGAACGCTTTGAGACCCGTGTTGAGGTTATATTGCAGCACGTCTTCAGATATGGAATAAGAATGCACTTCATCCTGAGGCGTGGAGTTGAGTCCAAGCTTATATGAGAGAGAGCTTTGGAAGAGGAGGTTTGGGTGGTAGACCTGGTTGAGATTCACATTCCAATAGAAATTGAACAGGAGAGCCAGATGGTTGTTGCCGCCTTGATACCAGTTTTTAGAGACATAAGCCTGCGAGAACTGAAGAGAGGAGCCCACGTTGTGGAGCCAGTGGCGCCGCTGCAGCTCTTCTTTAGGGAGCACGGCTTTTTCGGGGTCTACTTTCGGGAGGTTAAGGCGCTTTATGTATCCGGCGAAAGTTACGTCGTCTTCAAGCAAACGCGGAGGCACCGGGAGGTCCCAGTAGGAATAGTCGATTGAGGAAGGGTCGGTCACCATTGTAGAATACATGAAATCTTCCTGGATGCGGTAGGATGTGAGAGCATCGCGGAGCCATTTCGGCACAATGTCGGGAGAAAGAATCGACAGTTGCGGGGCGGGTTCAGGCTGTTGGGCGACGTTGCCTTCGGCAACAAAAATCACAGAGTCATTTGTCTCGCTCGAAGATGGCTGCCCGGGGGAATTTACGTTGGTTATTTCCGGCTCGGCATCATTGCTCACAGAGTCGTTGGTCATGACTTTCAGCCCCGGGAGGAATGTGGGGAGCTTTGAGTCAATGCCCTTTCGATGAAGGTGGCGATAGCCTAAAAACACCCAAGGGCCGAATGTTTTGTTGATAGGAGTAGGCTTGAAATCGGGGGCGCCGAGAGAGTCGATAATCTCGCTCACGCTTCTGACGCGAAAGAGGGCGGAATCAATGGCCGGAGCGGAGTTTTTTTCGGTTTCGGCCGGAACAATCTTAGATGCGATTGTTTTATGGCGCACTCGTTGTTTTGTCGATTTGGCCATCACGGCCCCCGGCACTAAAAGAGCTAATAAGGAAAGAATTGCAATCAGTGGAGTTGATTGTTTCATTCTGGGTATAAGTTTGGTAGTAAGACGGTATTATGGGAAAACTGATAAAAGCCATTTGCCCCGACAATAAAGATGCCGGAGCAGATGACTGTTATAATCATTTTGGCGAAGAGAGAAGAGAATCGTAGTCGGGAGAGTTGATGAGCCTTAAAGCCTCAAGGAAAATCGGGTCGTGGAGATTATAGACTTTGAAATAAGTGGCGTTGTCATAAATGTCGCGGCCAATCAATGCCTTTATGATCATTGCGAAGAGAGGAGCGCTTGCCTGAGATTGCTCTTCGTTGAAATCTACTCCCTCGGCTTTGGCCATTTCGTGGAGCCTTGCGAGCATTTCAGGGGTGACGTTGAATTTATCAACAAAATCAGAGTCGGTCTTATACGTCTTTTTAATCTCCTTGCGATGGTCGTCTACATATGCGATCACAAACCGGTTGATGAGGCCCTTTGCCACCACGTTGCGGTAGTATTTTGTGAACTCCGTTGTGTCGAGCGGCACAAACTTGTCGGGGTATATTCCACCTCCGCCATAGATTGGCCTGTGGAGCTTGAGGGTTTCGACTTTTAGGGAGTCGACGTGGCGTATGGAGTCTTCGTGCATCAGCTCACCACGGTTGAAGCGTTCGAGCATGTCCTCCTGATAAGCCTTCTGGTCACCCTTCCGGTATGGCTTCTGAATGTCGCGTCCGGTGGGTGTGTAATAATGTGCTACAGTGAGACGGATCATAGATCCGTCGGGGAATGGAATTGGCCGCTGCACAAGACCTTTGCCGAATGTTCTGCGCCCTACGATTAGCCCGCGGTCCCAATCCTGGATTGCTCCGGCGGTGATTTCAGAGGCAGAGGCCGAATACTGGTTTGCCATGACCACGAGCCTGCCGTCGGCAAACAGCGGCTTGAATCCCGAAGGGGATGTCTTGTTGTCCTGGCGAGAAGAGTTTGTTCCCTCAGTGTAGACGGCGAGTTTTCCCGGCTCAAGGAATTCGCCGAGCATATCTACGGCAGCATTGAGGTAGCCTCCGCCATTGTCTACAAGGTCAAGGATAAGGCGGTCCATCCCTTGCTTCTTGAGGTCGGTTAAGGCTTTTGCCACTTCCTTGGCCGTTTCGGCAGCGAAGCGGTTTATTCTTATGTAGCCGGTCTTGGGGTCTACCATATATGCCGCCTCAACACTATAGATGGGGATGTCAGCGCGAGTTATAGTGAAGTCGATTGTGTCGGGGCGCCCGTTTTGCTGGCGAAGCACCTTCACGTCTACGTCAGAGCCTTTCTTTCCTCGCAGCCTTTTCATGATCTGCGAGTTTTTCATCCCGACACCGGCAATGGCAGTGTCGTTGACAGCTATTATTCTGTCGCCGGCGAGAATGCCCACTCTTTCAGAAGGGCCTCCGCTCACGGTCTGAATCACGTATAGTGTGTCGCGGTTCATATTGAAAGTAATTCCAATGCCGCTGAAGTTGCCTGTGAGAGGCTCGTTGAGTTCGCGTGTCTCTTCCGGGTTGGAGTATTGGGAGTGAGGGTCGAGCCCTTCGAGCATCCCTTTTATGGCATCTTCCACGAGCTTCGACTCGTTGACGGTGTCAACATAGAACTGCGAAATGGCAGCCTCTGCCATTCTCAGTTTGTGGTTCTGATTGATTTGCGACTGAGCCATCATGATTCCGGAAGCAGCGCAGAGGGCTGCGGCCCCGAAAAATATCAATGATTTCTTCATAAGTTTTTACCTGTTATGATTCAAATTTGGCCGGCGGGATAGGGAACTCTCCGGCAATGTATTTTGAGACGTCGTAGCCATTGTGCATCAATTCCCTCACCATAGAGCTCGACACAAACGAAAATTGCGGCTCGCTGAGTAGAAACACTGTCTCCAGCTCGGCAATCTCACGGTTGGTGTCGGCCAGGTTGCGCTCATATTCAAAGTCGGAAATGCTTCTGACTCCTCTAAGAAGCGCGTCAGCCCCGCATTTTCGAGCCATGTCGACTGTAAGCCCCGCGAAAGATGTGACCTCCACGCGAGGGTTTCCGGCAAAGAGTGACGCAATGGCTTTCAGTCTCGACTCCACGGGCCATTCACCGGGCTTGTGCTCGTTGTAGCCTATCGCCACCACAATTTTGTCGAAGAGTTTCAGCCCTCGCTCTACAATAGAACGATGCCCGACCGTAAAAGGGTCGAAGCTTCCGGCAAAAAGAGCTGTCATATTTCTGAATCGTCCTCCACTACGAGATTATCAATGATGAAATTCTGGCGTTCCATAGTGTTTTTGCCCATATAGAATTCGAGAAGCTTGTCTACGGTGTCGTCTTTTTTCAGAGTCACCGGGTCGAGGCGCATGTCAGGTCCGATAAACTCGGCAAACTCCACGTCGTTGATTTCACCAAGACCCTTGAATCGTGTGATTTCTGCATTGTTGCCGAATTTAGCAATTGCAGCTTCGCGCTCCTCGTCGGTGTAGCAATAATATGTGTCGCGTTCTCCGGGGTCGTCGGTCTTGCTTTTCTTGCGTTTTTTTGTTTTGCTTCGGCGCGTAGCGTTTTTGTCGCGCACACGGAAGAGGGGAGTCTGGAGAATGAACACATGCCCTTTCTTCACCAGGTCGGGGAAGAACATCAGGAAGAACGTTATCACAAGGAGGCGTATGTGCATTCCATCGACATCGGCATCAGTGGCAATGATCACTTTGTTGTAGCGGAGCCCGTCGATTCCCTCTTCGATGTTGAGTGCGGCCTGCAGGAGATTGAACTCGTCGTTTTTGTAGACAATTTCCTGGGTCATGCCGTAAGAGTTGAGGGGCTTTCCTCGGAGCGAGAACACCGCCTGTGTCTCGGCGTTTCGCACTTTTGTGATAGTGCCCGAAGCCGAGTCACCCTCTGTGATGAATATTGAAGAGAGCTCGCGCCTGTCTTCTGTTTTTGCGTTCTGCTTCACAGTGTCGTTGTAGTGAATGCGGCAGTCGCGCAGCTTGCGGTTGTGGAGGCTCACTTTCTTCGCCTTTTCGCGTGCGAGTTTGGCCACTCCGGCCATGGCCTTTCTCTCTTTTTCGCTCGAAGCAATTTTCTTCATCATCGAGTCGGCCACGTCGGGATGCTTGTGGAGATAGTCGTCGAGCTCCTTCTTCAGGAAGTCGCCTATGAACTTGTTGACTGTGACGGTGCTGCCCGGGGCGATCTCCTTGCTTCCGAGCTTTGTCTTGGTCTGGCTCTCAAACACCGGCTCCTGTATTCTTACGCTCACAGCGGCCACCATGCCGTTGCGAATGTCGGAATATTCATACCCTTTACCCGAGAATTCTTTAATTGTGCGGCTCACATGCTCCTTGAAAGCGGAAAGGTGGGTGCCTCCCTGGGTGGTGTGCTGTCCGTTGACGAAGGAATAGTATTCCTCGCCATATTGGTCGGTGTGTGTAAGCACCACTTCAATGTCGTCGCCCTGCAGATGTATGATAGGGTAGAGCGGCTCAGATGTCATGTTCTCCTTGAGCAGGTCGAGAAGTCCGTGGCGCGAGAGGTATCTTTTCCCGTTGAAGAAAATCTGAAGGCCTGCGTTGAGGTAGGTGTAGTTGTTGACCATTGTCTCAACAAAGTCCAGACGGAACTTGTAGTCACGGAAAAGAGTGTTGTCGGGAAGGAACTGCACCATAGTCCCGTTAGGCTCTCGGGTGTCGGTGGGTGGAGTATGGGTCACGACGTTCCCTTTTTCAAAATCTACGCACACTCTTTTTCCGTCGCGCACGCTTGCCACATGGCAGTATGTGGAGAGTGCGTTTACGGCTTTAAGGCCGACACCGTTAAGGCCGACGGATTTTTTGAAGTTCTTGTCATCGAATTTTCCGCCGGTGTTGATTTCGGAGGCCACCTCCTTTACCTTTCCGAGCGGAATTCCTCGCCCGTAGTCGCGTATGGTTACTTCCCCTTCTTCGGTGAGTTTTATGTCGATTCTTTTTCCGGCGCCCATGTTGAACTCGTCGATGGAGTTGTCCACCACCTCTTTTATGAGTACATAAATGCCGTCTTCAGCATGGCTTCCGTCGCCAAGTTTTCCAATATACATGCCCGGTCGCCGGCGGATGTGCTCGTTCCAGTCGAGATGCTGTATAGAGCTGTCGTCATACGACCCCGGGATGGAATCGCTGATTATATTATCGGAGTCGGGAGAGTCGGGAAATGTGGCTGAATCATCGGCGGCACCGGAGGAAGCAGGTTCGTCATCGGTGGTGATGCCGTTAGAGTCCGAAGTGTTGTCAAAAGAATTCTCCACGCCGGAGAAGTCGTCGAATTGAAAAAGGTCGTTGTTCTCT
>ERZ778512.2368-NODE-2368-length-10343-cov-4.906201_pt1 | contig 10343 bp, 9 predicted proteins | sample MGYA00510346_ERZ778512 | MGnify/ENA primary metagenome ERZ778512 (study PRJEB29527, sample SAMN07138962) | mouse gut metagenome | material: feces | host: mouse | place: China:Nanjing | collected 2016-01-25 ...
ACGCGGAGCGTAAGCCGACACACGCAGACACCACTGGTTCATCACCTTCTGCTCCACCGGGTGTCCGCCGCGCACGCTCACGCCCTCGCTCACCTCGTCGTTGGCAAGCACAGTGCCGAGAGCCTCACACCAGTTCACCATGGTCTCCCCCTGATATGCAATCCTGTAGTTCATCAGCGTCTCGGCCTTCTCCTTCTCGCTGAATCCGTTCCATTCATCAGCCGTGAAAGAGAGCTCCTTGGAGCACGCGGCATGAATCCCCTCGGTGCCGGTGGCTGAAAAGCGCTCCACAAGCCTCTCTATCGGCATGGCCTTGGCGGCATCGAGGTCATAATATGAATTAAACATCTTGATAAACGCCCACTGCGTCCAGCGGTAATATTCAGGGTCGCAAGTGCGTATTTCCCTGCTCCAGTCAAACGAGAATCCTATTTTGTCGAGCTGCTCGCGATAGCGTGCAATGTTGGTGAGAGTGGTCTTCTCGGGATGCTGACCCGTCTGGATGGCATATTGCTCTGCCGGAAGCCCATATGCGTCATAACCCATAGGGTGAAGCACATTGAACCCCTGCTGACGCTTGAAGCGGGAGTAGATGTCGCTTGCTATATACCCCAGGGGATGGCCTACATGAAGACCCGCTCCCGAAGGATAGGGGAACATGTCGAGCACATAAAACTTTTTCGTCCCGGGCTTTTCCTTGGCACGATAAATCTCGTTGTCGCGCCAATACTGCTGCCAGCGTTGTTCGATTTCGCGATGGTTATATTCCATATACGGTATGTTATTGTTATTTCTTCAATAATCAACGGAGGAATAAAACAAGATGATGCCTCCGTTTGCTTTAAATAGAACGCAAAGTTAACAAATTCCGCATATTCCTCAAAACAAGTGGCTTCAATCTTTATCCACTTTATCTCATTATGCACGGATTCCATGCCGGATTGGCCCGTTTCCGCACCCGGCTTCCACGATTCGGGAAGCATTTGCCACTGAACAGCTCCTATTTTTTGGTTTATCTGAATAAATACTTAACTTTGCACCATATTTCGCGGAGGGCAATCCCGCTCTTCTGCAAACCAAAACAAGAAAAGACATATAACAGACACCCATCATGTCGACCAACACAACAGACAACACCCGCAAAGTCACCACCAGGCGGCTCGGGGAGATGAAACAGCGCGGCGAGAAAATATCCATGCTCACCGCCTACGACTATTCTTCCGCAAAAATCCTCGATGAAGCCGGAATCGACGTAATCCTCGTGGGCGACTCAGCCTCCAACGTGATGGCGGGAAACATCACCACGCTCCCTATCACGCTCGACCAGATGATATATCATGCAAAATCCGTGATGAAAGCCACAAGAAGGGCCCTCGTGGTTGTAGACCTTCCCTTCGGATCTTATCAGGGCAATTCAAAAGAGGCGCTTGCATCTGCCGTCAGAATCATGAAAGAGAGCCATGCCGAAGCCGTGAAAATGGAGGGTGGATCCGAAATTCGAGAGTCGGTTGAAAGAATACTCTGCGCCGGGATTCCCGTCATGGGGCATCTTGGCCTCACGCCCCAGAGCATCAACAAATTTGGCACTTACAATGTGAGGGCGCGCGAGGAAGCCGAGGCCAGCAAGCTTATTGAAGACGCCAAAATGCTTGAAGAAATAGGCTGCTTCGGAATCGTGATCGAGAAGGTGCCGGCAGAGCTTGCCGCGAGAGTGGCCAAAGAGGTCAGCATACCTATAATCGGCATCGGCGCCGGTGGCGGAGTCGACGGCCAGGTGCTCGTCATGCACGACATGCTTGGAATCAATCAGGGGTTCTCCCCGAGATTCCTTCGCAGATATGCCGACCTCGCCGGAATAATGACCGACGCCGTGCATAATTACATATCCGACGTGAAAAGCGGCGACTTCCCCTCCAAAGAAGAATCATACTGACAAATCACAAATCCTACAACACACTGTCAAATAAAGAGGGAATCTAATCAATCAAAATTCCCTCTTTTCTTATTTTCTTATTTATTCATCACATAGTTACGGTTTAAGAAACCTTCGCGGCACTTCGCCTCCACAAAACCTCATTGTTTTAGCAATCAAATAGGGTGTTCAGTTCTATGTTCTCATTTTTGAATCAAAAATCATGAGTGAATAGCCATAAGTTCCTGATATACATTAGTGATTCTGTGTAATAGAACAATGTTGAAAAACATGGTAAAATTCAACTCAAAATATGGCAAACGGGTAGACTTCAACGGCCAAAAAGCACACGACAAACGCTTCGAGGCAATGCTTCAGGTGAGTTTCTGACCAATAATCTGTCCTTTATTCCTTGTTTGATTTGTGAGTTCAACTCTGAAATGCTATATTTGCATTTGAAACATCAAGACAAGAAAATATGAACAAATCCTTATTCCTCATCCCGCTTGCAGGCATGATGATGGCATGTTCCCATAAAGTAGCAAAACCCGCGGCGCCCTCCTCCGGGGCCGATTCCGCCACAATATCACCGGTTCAGGTGGAGCCGATTGCGTCAAAACCTCTTGGCATGGTGCTGAAGGCTTCCGCTTTCCGCATGACCGGCGACTACTCCGACAATGTGGCGATCACTATCGACGGCCAAGGGAATATCACTTATTATCCGGCACCCACCGACATCACCGACAATTCAAGGCCGCTCGACCTCGGCGGCGGCTGGTGGCTCAACCGTCAGGGGATAAGCGCAAATTCGGTGTTCACTCGCTACACTTTTGATGAATACCGCAAACTTCAGAACACCCCTTCTCCCCAAGAGCTTAAAGCCGCTGTCATCCCCGGTGCAAGAGTGTCGGAGATGGTCAAGCTCCCGGTGCCGGCCTCTCAGGCAGAGTCAAGCCTCCCCGAAATCAAAGATTATCTAAAGTCTCTCTGACAGACAGAATCTAAAAAACGCTCTATAATATGAGTACCAAAATAACACCTGTCTTGCTGCTCACCGGCTATCTCGGAAGCGGCAAAACCACTCTTCTCAACCGAATTCTCAACAACCGCAAGGGCATTCGTTTCGCCGTGATTGTAAACGACATCGGCGAAGTCAACATCGATGCCGACCTCATTGCCAAAGGTGGCATGGTGGGTGGCGGCGACGACAGCCTCGTGGCCCTTCAGAACGGTTGCATATGCTGCACACTCAAAACCGACCTCATGCAGCAGCTCTCCGACCTCGTGCAAGGCGGGTTCGACTATATCGTGATCGAGGCAAGCGGAATCTGCGAGCCGGAGCCTATTGCCCAGACCATCTGCTCCATGCCGGCCATCGCCCCCAACCTCACGCGCCACGGGGTGCCGGTGCTCGACTGCATAGCCACGGTGGTCGACGCGTTGCGTCTTAAAAGCGAGTTTGCTTCCGGCGACTCCCTCACATCAAAAAACATCGGGGAAGAAGACATCGAGAGCCTCGTGATTCAACAGATTGAATTTTGCAATATAATTGTGCTCAACAAAGTCTCGGAAGTGGCACCTGAAGATGTGCGCCACATCCGCGAAGTTGTGCGCGCGCTTCAGCCTAAGGCCGAGATTCTGGAATGCGACTATTGCGACATCGACTTCGACAAGCTTCTCAACACCCGCCTCTTCAACTTTGAGAAGACAGTGACATCCGCCACATGGATTCAAGAAATTGAGAAACCCCTCTCCGACATCGAGGAAGAGGAGCACTGCCATCACTACCACGACGACCACGGCCATCTCCACGGCCATGACGGGCATGACGGGCATGAGCATCATCATGACGAGCATGAGCACGACCACGACAGGCATCATGAGCATGATGAGGAAGATCATTCTCACTGCGACCATGACCACGGCGTGTGCCACTGCCATCACCATCACCACCATCACGGCGAGGGTGAGGCTGAGGAATACGGCATAGGCACATTCGTGTATTATCGCCGCAAGCCTTTCGACATCAATAAATTCGACTGGTTCGTTGCGAAGAAATGGCCTAAAAACATTATCCGCGCAAAGGGGATATGCTATTTCTCCGACAACACCGACATGTCTTATCTCTTCGAACAGGCCGGAGTGCAGAAACGGCTCACCGAAGCAGGGCAATGGTATGCCACAGCCCCTGAAGAAGAGCTCGAAAGGATGCTCGCCACAGAGCCGGGGCTAAAACGCGACTGGGACCCCGAATATGGCGACCGTATGCAGAAACTCGTGTTCATCGGCCAGAGACTCGACCGCGAGGCGATTACCGCAGCCCTCGATGCCTGCCTCGAATAACACACCTTGTATTCAATCTCTTGCATAGGCCCGGACTTCTCCGGGCCTATGCATTTATTTTCTTGGCACACCTCAGCCATTTATAATTCTTGCAATAAGTAAGGCTCCAACCCCCGTTTCTCTCTTTTGACTCGTCGCCTCTTTGCAATTTGAAATAAAAATTGTAACTTTGCGCCATAGTTGGTTCGCCTTCTCGGCGATTAAAAGGGAACACGGGTGCGAATCCCGGACAGTCCCGCTGCGGTAATTCTCCGAAGAATCATGCTTGTGCAACATTCTTCAAGCCCTCCGTAATGAGAATTCCACTGTGCCGAACAAACCGGCATGGGAAGGAGACACGGAAACAGAGGCTGAGATAAGTCCGAAGACCTGCCAGCCATAACAATTAATGTTTTTCTTTCGAGGATGAGAGAACATATTCTAAAAAATATTAATTCACACACGCTCCTTCGTTGCGCCCTGGCCTCAATGGGTGCGGCTTTTTTGTGTGCCGACATCTGCGCCCGGAACACGGCAGAAAAAGCCGACACGGTGCATCAGGTAGAGGAGCTTGTGGTCACTTCACGGCGCTCCCCAAACAAGATTGCCACTCCCATGCCGGTGCAGACACTGTCGTCGGCCGACATTGCCGACCTCGGAATCCGCGACATGGCCGACGCCGTGCGACGCTTTGCCGGCACCAATGTGAAAGACTATGGAGGAATCGGCGGACTGAAAACAGTGTCGGTCAGAAACATGGGCGCGGCCCACACTGCCGTTAGCTACGACGGCGCCCCCGTGAGCAACTGCCAGGCCGGACAGATCGACATAGGCCGCTTCTCTCTCGACAACGTGGGGATGCTCTCGCTTGCCGTCGGCCACTCCGACGACATGCTCCAGAGCGCTAAACTCTACACCTCGGCCGCAGTGCTCGGAATATCCACCGAAAAGCCCCACTTCGGGCAGGGGAAGAATTTTTCCACGCGAGTTCAGATGAAAGGGGGCTCTTTCGGATATGTGTCCCCCTCCGTGAGATGGTGGCAGAAAATAAGCAATAACGTCACCACATCGCTCGACGCCACCTTCCTTCGTGCCGATGGCAACTACCCCTTCACTCTTGAGAACGGCAAATACGTCACCCGCGAACGCCGCAACAATTCGGCCATCGACTCCTGGCATGCCGAAGGGAATGTGTATGCCGCCTTCCCCGGCAGCAGCGAACTGCAGGTGAAAGGTTATTACTTCCGGTCAAAGCGAGGGCTGCCGGGAGCAATCACTCTCTACAACCCCATATCCACCGAAACCCTCTGGGATGAGAACGCCTTTGTGCAGGCTCGTTTCAAAAAGACGTTCTCTCCGAAATGGAGCCTGCAGGCCCTGGCCAAATACAACTACGCCTGGAACAAGGATCAGGAGTTCGGCCCGCAGTTCACAGGGGGCGTATACTGCGCCACACATCATCAGGACGAATGGTTCCTGTCGGCCACAGGGCTATACCGCCCGGCGCAAAACGTCACGATCGCACTCGCACAGGACGGAGTGGTCAACACCCTCAACAGCACCATGACCGAGTGCCCGAACCCCACACGCTATTCGTCACTGACAGCCCTTAGCGCAAGATGGAACACTCCGCACTTCACACTTTCCGGCACACTCACCGGCACATATATCACAGAAACCGTGGAGACCGGCGACCGTCCCGACGACATCAGCAAAATTAATCCCTCTCTGTCGATGAGTGTGAAGCCGTGGGCCGACCGCCAGTTATACGTCCGCCTCATGTATAAGAGCACGTTCCGTGTCCCCACATTCAACGACCTCTATTACTACCGACTCGGAAGCCGCACACTCCGTCCGGAGAAAGCCGACGAATTCGACATCGGCCTCACCTGGGGACACTCCCTGTTCCCGGCAATGGACTACCTTTCTGTCACCCTCGATGCCTATTACAACGATGTCACCGACAAAATCGTGGCATTCCCCACCACCTACGCCTGGCGCATGGTGAACTTCGGAAAAGTGCATGTCACCGGGCTCGACGTCACTCTCGCCACATCTTTCTCCCTGCCCCTGGGCATGAATCTGGCCCTGTCGGGCGGCTACACATGGAACAAGGCCATAGACCTCAGCGACAAGAGCTCAAAGACCTACCGCAACCAGCTCCCTTACACACCGGAGCATAGCGGCAACGCATCTGCCATCCTCGAGACCCCGTGGCTAAACATCGGATATTCGGTCGTCGCGGTCGGTAAAAGATACTATCTTTCGCAAAACATTCCGGCCAACGAGATTGCCGGATATGACGACCACACGCTCACTCTGTCGCGCACTCTTGATTTCAGGAAATGCAGCCTCACGCTTCGCGGCGAAATCCTGAACCTCACCGACAAGCAATACGACGTGATCAAGTTCTACCCGATGCCGGGTCGCTCATGGAGGCTTTCTGCCACATTCAATTTCTGAATCATTCAATTATTCACAATAAAATCTAAACTTTAAACAATGGATTTCAAAAAAATCACATGGGGGCTTTGCGCCTCGCTCACAATCTGCGGAGGATTCTCTTCCTGCAGCGACAACGACGAACCCAAGATCGATGACAACGGCTCTAAAATCGAGCTTCCCGCCAGCCGCGTGTTTATTCTCAACGAAGGCTCTATAGGGCAGAACAATGCCAACATCTCCCTGTTCGACCCTGATTCCAAAACTATCATTGAAGACGTGTTCTACGAACAGAACGAAATGCGACTCGGCGATGTGGCCCAGGACATGATTGAATATAACGACTATATCTATGTGTCGGTATATAAATCAAACTATATCGCCCGCCTCAACGCCGCCGGCGTGGAACAGCAGAGAGTGTCGTTCGCATCCGACCCCGACCTTCAGGGCGGCGTGCGCTACCTTGCTGCTGAAGACGGCTACCTTTATGCCTCCTTCCATGGAGGTGTCGTTGCCAAAATCAATGCCACATCGCTCCGCGTGGAGAAGAAAATCACGGGTCTCGGCGCAAACCTTGAAGGCGTGGCAATCGAAAACCACATGCTTTATGTGGCAAACGCCTACGAGCAGACCTTTGACCCTGAAACGGACAAAAACGTCTTCAACTACTTGACCGACCTTCGCGTGATTGACCTCAGCAAGTTTGAACTTTCAGAGACTCTTACCGTGGCGGCCAATCCCAACCAGGTGCTTGCCGAAGACGGCAAAATCTTCCTCATATCATGGGGCAACTATAATGACCAGGGATATGAGTTCCAGATGATCGACCCCAAGCAGAACAATAAGGTCACTTCTCTTGGCGTGGCCTCCAAGATGGGAGTCGGCAACGATAAGGTCTACCTCGTTTATGCCCTTACCGACTGGACAACCCGCGTCACCACCAACACCTTCTCTTATTATGACATCAAGGCCGGAAAGATGGTGAACTCATCATTCATCAACGATCCGCTAAAGCAGCTTGAAAACGCCTCCATCTTCTCAATCGGAGTGAACGATGAAAACGGCGACATCTACATTGGCCTCACCAACTACACGACTTCAAACGGATCATTCTTCCGTTTCAAGAAAGACGGTTCCATGCTTTATGATTTTGCCAACTGCGGCGGACAAAACCCCAGCAAATTTGTCTTTATCGATGCCGACTGACCATGCTTAGATTGTCATTGATAATGGCTGTCGTGTTGCCGCTCCTCGCTTGCTGCGGGAGCGGCGGCACTAATAATAAGCCTGCCGGAAAACACGGCGAAGAGATTCCCCTGCAATATGCGGAGAATCTAACTCTCACTCAATTCCCGGAATATGTCAAGGCCGACATACGCAACCCGTGGGACACCACAAAGGCTCTACACACCTACATCCTCGTGCCCGATTCGCTGCAGCTCCCCGACGATCTCCCGCAAGGCACTGTGGTGCGCACGCCTCTGAAGAAATGCCTTGTGTATTCGTCTGTCCACAACAGTCTTATAAGCGAACTCGGGGCCATTGAGGCAATAAAGGGTGTGTGCGACGCACAATACATTCATCAGCCGGACCTTGCAAGGCGCATTGCCGATGCCACCGTGGAAGACTGCGGCAACAGCATGGCCCCCAACATTGAGAAAATCATCAAGATAAACCCCGACGGAATCCTCCTTTCCCCGTTTGAGAATTCCGGTTCCTACGGAAAGCTCGGCCAGCTCGGAATCCCCATAATAGAATGCGCAGACTATATGGAGACATCACCCCTGGGGCGCGCAGAATGGATGAAATTCTACGGCCTGCTATATGGCAGGGAACGAGAGGCTTCCGACATGTTCTCTCGCACAGAGAGCGAATATAAAGAGCTGTGCTCGCTCACCGACTCTGTGTCATTCCGCCCGCGAGTGCTGGTCGACCGCCTCTACGGGCAGGCATGGAATGTGCCGGCCGCGGAGTCAACAATGGGAATTTTCATTGAGAACGCAGGCGGCAAGAACCCTTTCGACAATAATAAAGGGAGCGGAAGCGTTGGTTTAAACGCGGAGAAGGTGCTGCATCAGGCCGGCGACGCCGACATCTGGATTGTGCGTTATTCGCAGACATCCGACAAGACCCTCAGCGAGCTCGCCACCGACAACCCGGTCTATTCCCAGGTCAAAGCCCTGAAAAACGGGAACGTCTATGGCTGCAACACCTCCAAAGTGTTCTTCTATGAAGAAGTCCCTTTCCATCCTCACTGGCTCCTTGCCGACCTGATAGCGATTTTTCATCCCGAAATAGAGTCAGGCCGCGACGCGTCTCACAATTATTTCACATTAATGCAACCCTGATTCCACCATGCGATTCTTCCTCCTGTCGATAACTGTTGTCGTGCTGTTTGTTCTCACGCTTTTCTTCGGCTCTGTCAACATTCCTGCGGCCGACGTGGCCGACATACTGGCAGGGGGAGGCAGCGGGCCTGAGCGGTTCATCGTGATGGGCAGCAGGCTGCCCATGGCCATAACCGCCTTTTTCGCCGGGGCGGGGCTGGCAGTGTCGGGTCTGCTCCTGCAGACCACATTCCGCAACCCCCTCGCCGGCCCCTCGATTTTAGGAATCAACTCCGGGGCAAGCTTGGGTGTGGCTGTGGTGATGCTCTTTTTGGGAGGCACAATCTCGGCCGGCACAATCTCTCTTGGAGGATATGCCGCCGTGGTCACCGGCGCTTTCGCCGGGAGCATACTCGTCACCGGCGTGCTCCTGCTGCTTTCCTCCATACTGAAAAACGACCTAATGCTGCTCATAACCGGCATCATCATCGGCTACCTTGTGTCGTCGGTCATAATGCTTCTCAACTTCATGTCTACCGCCGACGGGGTGCAGAGCTACGTGATGTGGGGCATGAGCTCCTTCAACGGGGTCTCCTCAGGGCAGCTGCCACTTTTCTGCGGCATAACAATGGCCGGAATCATAATCGCATTCTCCCTCATGAAGCCCCTCGACCTTATTCTCCTCGGCGACTCCTACGCCCGCAACTTAGGAGTCAACCTGCTTCGCGTGCGCAATCTCCTGCTCCTCTCCACCGGCATCCTCACTGCCGTCATCACGGCATATTGCGGGCCTGTGTCGTTCATAGGGCTTGTGGTTCCGCACATAGCCCGCATGATATTCCACACAGACCGCCACATCATTCTCATGCCGGCCACATTCCTTGCAGGGGCGGCCGTGGCCCTCGGGTGCTGCCTGCTCTGCGTGCTGCCGTCCAATTCAGTAATCCCCATCAATGCCGTCACTCCCGTGATAGGGGCGCCCATCGTGCTCTGGGTGATCTTCAAGCGCAGATAATCACCTAATCTCGCGCTCCTTCCGCACATCTCGCCCCGCCCGTTCTCTAAAGCCGGCTATTGACAAAGCCACAAAAATTTTGTAATTTTGCAGCATAATTATTGCATGAACCGTTATGAAGAATTGGATTCTCAGGTACTTTGTCTTTATCTTGGGCCTTTATCTCATCACACTCGGAGTCGTAATGATTGTGCGCTCCTCCTTAGGCACATCACCCATCTCAAGCCTCGCCTACGTCATGAGTCTAAACTCCTTCCTCACATTAGGATCTCCGTAGGCTGGCTCGTGAGCCTCAACATGCGCCTCCTCCCGCGTCTACCCCTCT
>ERZ778512.2375-NODE-2375-length-10333-cov-4.607414_pt1 | contig 10333 bp, 8 predicted proteins | sample MGYA00510346_ERZ778512 | MGnify/ENA primary metagenome ERZ778512 (study PRJEB29527, sample SAMN07138962) | mouse gut metagenome | material: feces | host: mouse | place: China:Nanjing | collected 2016-01-25 ...
CGACGCGTCCCGGCGGTGTCGCGAGAACACCGCCGGGACGCGCTGCGGAGGCTCCGGGCTTATTTCGCGAAGCCCTGGCCGATGGCCAGGAAGTCATCGGCCTTGAGGGCGGCACCGCCGATCAGTCCGCCGTCCACGTCCTCCTTGGCGAAGAGTTCCGCCGCGTTCGAGGGCTTGCACGAACCGCCGTAGAGGATCGGGGTCTCGGCGGCTGCGGCGCCGAACTTGTCGGCCAGCACCTTGCGGATAAATGCGTGGATCTCCTGCGCCTGGTCTGCCGTGGCGGTCTTGCCTGTGCCGATGGCCCATACGGGCTCGTAGGCGATCACCAGGTCGGCGAACTGCTCGGGCGTGAGGTTGCATACCACCTCCTCGATCTGCGCCTTCACCACGTCGAAATGCTTGCCCGCCTCGCGCTCTTCGAGGTTCTCGCCCACGCAGTAAACGGGGGTGAGGCCGTGGGCGTAGGCCCGGGCCATCTTGAGGTTGAGCGTCTCCGAGGTCTCGCCGTAGTACTGGCGGCGCTCCGAGTGCCCGAGGATGACGTAGCGGCAGCCGAGGGCCGCGATCATCGCCGCCGACACTTCGCCCGTGTAGGCGCCCTTCTCTTCGGCAGCGCAGTTCTGGGCGCCGAGCGCGATGTTCGAGCCCTTGAGCGCCTCGGCGACCTGCGACAGGTGGGTGAACGGCGGGCAGACGATGAAATTCACCTCGGCCGGCGCCGTCGCGCGCTGTGCGACGATGCCCTTTGCCAACTCTGCACCCTCGGCCGGAAGCGTATTCATCTTCCAGTTGCCGGCAACGATTTTCTTTCTCATTTTCGGTTTGTTTTTATAAAGGAAATAAAAGATATGCGCAGCGATGAAGAGGAACGCGACGGCGACGTAGGCCGGCGTGCGTATCCGCTCGCCGAGTCCCGCCTCCGTGTCGCGCCAGAGCGCGGAGCCCGGCAGGAAGAAGCAGAACAGCGGCACGTAGACCCAGACGTAGAGCCATTCCCGCTGCCGCGGCGTCATGCGGGGCAGGACGACGCGGATGCACCGGGCGCTCAGGGCCAGCAGCCCGCACAGAAAGAGCGCGTCGAAGAGCGGGCGGGGCAGCAGCCCCGTGACCGTCAGGGTGCACACCGCGCAGCAGCCCGAAAGGAGCAGCGCGATCCGTGCGCCGCGTTGCGGGGAGAGCTTCGAGGGGGTGTTGCTGCGTTTCATGACGGTCGTTTTTTCGGGCCGGCGGACGGGCGGGTCCGTGCCGGCGGATTGTGTGTCGTGCGTCTGCTCAGGGGCGGGGGTACTCCGCGCGGCGCACCTCGCGGCCGTTGGCCAGGCGCACCCAGGTGACGAATCCGGGGCGGTCGCGGTGCAGCTCGATCACGCGGGCGCCGCTCACTAATTCCTGGTATTCGGCGTAGCCGCCGCTGTATCGCCCGTAGGCGAGGACGATGCCCCGCAGCACGGCCGCGTAGTCGTTCGAGTGGTCGTGGCCTGCGAACACGCCCCGCATGTCGCCGCGGCGCACCATCGCTTCGAACATGCCGTGGTTGTCGCGCCCCGGGCATTCGCTTTCGAGCCGGAAGCCCACGCGCGCGGGGTCGCCGTCGAACGCCTCGGCGTACTCGGGCAGCGGAATATGCATGAAGACCAGGGCCCCGACCTTCGCGCCGCAGCGCCGTTCGAGCTCCTCGCTCCGGCGTTCGTACCAGGCGACCTGCCCGGCATCCACACCGGCGTAGGTGCCGTCGTCGGCGTTGTAGTCGTTCGAATCCATGACGTAGAGCACGGCGGCGCAGCGGCCGTCGTCCGTGTCGATCGGCACCGCGAACGTGCCCTGAGGCTCCCCGGGCGGGTTGAACCGCGCATTGATGCAGCCGGGTAGCGCACGCACCGCGGCGTACACCTCGTCGCGCGTGAGGTCCTGTTCCGCGTCGTGGTTGCCGAGCGTCACGGCATACGGCACGCCCTTGCCCGCCAGCAGTGTTCCGATGCGGCGGAGCAGCGGAGCGGCCGGCCGGTCGTAGACGAGGTCGCCCGTCAGCACGATCAGATCGGGCCGCTCGCGGTCGATCAGGTCAGCCACCATCGGCAGCACGTGGCCCGAGCGGCGTGCGGAAGCGGTGTAGTGGAGGTCGGTGAGCTGGAGGATGCGGAACCTTCCGTCGGGACGGAAGCGCAGCGCGGGGCTTTCGCTGCCGTCGTGCGCCGCGTCGGCGCGTTGTGTCGCGGCCTTCGTGCGGCGGGGTGCGGCGGCTTCCGGCCGTGCCTGCGCGGTGCACGGGGTTTCCGTCCGCGCCTCCGCCGTGCGCGGTTCTTCGGTCATTGTCCGCATTTCCGCGATGCCGGGGGCTTCGGGCGCTGTCCGCAGCTCGACCGTGCGCGGGCTTTCGGTCACCGTCCGCGTCTCCGCCCGCAGAGACTCCGTTCCGTGCGCTTCGCAGCCTGCGGGGCGGAATGCCGACGCCGCCTCCCCGTGCGCCGGTGCACGGAGCGTGCACAGCGCAAGCAGAAGCGGCGTCAGGAGTCGGAGCGTGCGGTTCATCCTCGCGGGGTGCGCGCTATTCGCACCACTTTTTCACCTCCTCCATCGAGGGGGCCTTGAGTCCCAGTTTGTTTTTCTTGTTGAATCCGCACAGGTCGTTGAAGAATTTGCCCGGGGCGAGCTTCTTGAGCGAATCGACCGTCACGTAGCCCATGCGCTGGATGACGCCCACCCACTCCTCGGGGATGCCGAGGGCCGTGTAGCGCTCCGCAGGATCGTTCACGGGTTTCTTCTCGGGACGCATCTGCGGGAAGAAGAGCACGTCCTGTATCGACGACTGGCCCGTCATGAACATCGTGAGCCGGTCGATGCCGATGCCCATGCCCGAGCAAGAGGGCATGCCGTATTCGAGCGCGCGCACGAAGTCCATGTCGATGAACATCGCCTCGTCGTCGCCCTTCTCCGAGAGGCGCAGCTGCTCCTGGAAGCGCTCCAGCTGGTCGATGGGGTCGTTCAGCTCGGAGTAGGCGTTGCAGAGCTCCTTGCCGTTCACGAAGAGCTCGAAGCGCTCCGTGAGGTCGGGGTTGTCGCGGTGGCGCTTGCACAGGGGCGACATCTCGATGGGGTAGTCGGTGACGAACGTGGGCTGCACGAGCTCCTCCTCGCAGTACTGGCCGAAGATGGCGTCGATGAGCTTGCCCTTGCCCATCGTGGCGTCGGTCTCGACGCCGAGGCGTGCGCAGGCTTCGCGCAGCTGCTCCTCGGTCTGGCCCGTGATGTCGTAGCCGGTCTTCTCGCGGATGGCGTCGGTCATGGTGATGCGGCGGAACGGCGCCTTGAACGAGACCGCGCGGCCGTCGATGGTGACCTCCGTCGAGCCGTTGGTCGCCATCGCAACCCGTTCGAGCATGCGCTCCGTGAAGTCCATCATCCAGCGGTAGTCCTTGTAGGCCACGTAGATCTCCATGCACGTGAACTCGGGGTTGTGCGTGCGGTCCATGCCCTCGTTGCGGAAGTTCTTGCCGAATTCGTAGACGCCCTCGAATCCGCCCACGATCAGCTTCTTGAGGTAGAGCTCCGTGGCGATGCGCAGGTAGAGGTCGGTGTCGAGCGAGTTGTGGTGCGTGATGAACGGGCGCGCCGACGCGCCGCCCGGTATGGGTTGCAGGATGGGCGTCTCCACCTCGATGTAGCCCTGCTCGTTGAAGAAGGAGCGCATGGCGGCCATGATGCGGGCGCGCTTTACGAAGACCTCCTTGATGTGGGGGTTCACCACCAGATCGACGTAACGCTGGCGGTAACGCACCTCGGGGTCGGTGAAGGCGTCGAACGTCTGGCCGTCCTTCTCCTTGACCACGGGCAGCGGACGCACCGACTTCGAAATGACGGTCAGTTTGCGGCAGTGCACCGACAGCTCGCCCGTGTTGGTGCGGAACGCGAAGCCCTCCACGCCCACGAAGTCGCCGATGTCGAGCAGCTTCTTGAAGACGGTGTTGTACAGCGTCGGATCGCCCTCGGGGCAGATGTCGTCGCGGCGGATGTAGACCTGTATGCGGCCCGTGTGGTCCTGGAGTTCGAAAAACGAGACGCTGCCCATGATGCGGCGCGACATGATGCGGCCCGCCAGGCGCACCGCGTCGAAATTGCCCTTGTCGGGGTCGTAGTCTTCGGCGATTTCGCGCGCCGTGGCTGTCACGTCGTACCGTTCGGCCGGATAGGGGTTGATGCCCAGGTCCCGGAGGGCCCGGAGCGACTGCCGGCGCAGCTGCTCCTGTTCGCTGAGTTCGATTGCCATTATGTTCGTATTTTATATTTGTCCGTACTTTGTGCAAAAGTAGTGAAAAAAGAGCGAAATCGCAATATTTCGTCGGCTGCGCGCCGCGCGGGGAAGTGCCGCGCGGGTTGTCGGCGGGGGCGCGCCGCGAAGAGGGGCAGGCGTGGGCCTAAGCTTTCCGGCGGCCGAACGCGCGGAAGAGGGCGTAGGCCGCGCCGCCGGTCAGCGCACCGGTGGCGGCGCCGAGCAGCAGGTCCATGGGGAAGTGCTTGGCCAGATAGATGCGCGAGTAGCAGATCAGCAGCGTGGCTGCGATCATGAGGAGCGTGAACCACCGCCGCCGTACGACGGGGCACGCGAGGGCCGCGAGGGCCGCGATAACCGCGGCGTGGGCCGACACGGTGCCGTAGCGTCCCGTGGCGGTTTCGGGGAGCACGTGCACCGCCCAGTCGCCCGGCACGGCCGTGCGGCGGATGACGGCCAGCGAGTCGGCGCTCACGTTCATACCCTCCAGTTCGGGCGTGAACATGGGGCGCAGGCGCGGCGGAAACGAGGGCCACACCTCTTTCAAGACTCCTACGTGCTTGAAGATGCCGCAGATCATGTCCGCGAGCACGAGTGCCGCGGCCATGCAGCCGATGAACAGGAGCAGGCGCCGCCAGTCCGTGCGCCGCCATACCAGATAGAGGATCAGTGCGTAGAGCGGCAGCCACATCGGGGTGCCCGACACGAGGAGCATCGCGCGGTCCATCGCGGGGCCGCCGTCGAAATTCAGTGCGAGGAAGAGCGGGTGGTCGAAGTCGTAGTACATGTGCGGAGGTGCTTCAGAATTGGAAGTAGATGAAGGGCTGTATGCCCGTGGATTTTACCTGCATCACGCCCCAGATCATCGCGGCGGCCAGCAGCACCTGCAACGTCAGCGGCGCGCCCGCCACCAGGCGGCGGGCCGTGCGGTCGGCGGCGTCGGGAAGCATGTGGAGCAGGTAGCCGATGCCCATGAGCAGGAACACGCCCGAGTATCCGGCCACGACCTGCGGCGCCACCGCGGCGTTGAAGTCGTGGAATATCTGGTGCAGCATGAGCGAGATGCTCTGCATCGACTCGGCGCGGAACATGAGCCAGCCGAAGCATACGAGGTGGAAGGTGAAGACCATGCCCAGGCCGCGCCACAGGGGGTGCATCGCGGCGCCCGTGGCCTTGGCGCGGGGCACGGCCGCGAGGTAGAGCTTGTGCAGCGCGAGGGCTGCGCCGTGCAGCGCGCCCCACAGCACGAAACGCAGCGCAGCGCCGTGCCACAGACCGCCCAGCAGCATGGTCACGAGCAGGTTGAAGTAGGTGCGGACGCGTCCGCGGCGGTTGCCTCCGAGCGAGATGTAGAGGTAGTCGCGCAGCCAGCTCGAAAGCGAGATGTGCCACCGCCGCCAGAACTCGGTGATGGTGGCCGACTTGTAGGGTGCGTCGAAGTTCTTCGGGAAGCGGAAGCCGAGCAGCAGGGCGATGCCGATGGCCATGTCGGAGTAGCCCGAGAAGTCGCAGTAGATCTGGAGGGCGTAGCCGTAGATGCCCATGAGGCATTCGAAGCCCGAGTAGAGCAGGGGCTCGTCGAAGATGCGGTCCACGAAGTTGAGCGACAGGTAGTCCGAGATCACGGCTTTCTTGAAAAGTCCCGTGAGGATCAGGAAGAGCCCCGTGCCGAACATGGTGCGCGTGACGGTCAGGGGCCGGCGTATCTGGGGCAGAAAGTCGCGGGCGCGGACGATGGGCCCCGCCACGAGCTGGGGGAAGAACGAGAGGTAGAACAGGTAGTCGCCCCACCGGCGCAGGGGTTCGATCTCGCGCCGGTAGATGTCGATCGTGTAGCTGAGCGACTGAAAGACGAAGAACGAGATGCCCACCGGCAGGAAGATGTTGCGGAACTGGAGGAATCCCTCGCCGAAGAGCTGGTTGGCGATGTCGATCAGGAAGTTGGTGTACTTGAAATAGGCCAGCATGCCCAGGTTTACGCCCACGCTCAGCAGCACCCATCCGCGTCGTGCCCACGGTCGCCGCGACGCGTGGAGCGCCCGCGCGATCCAGTAGTCGCTCGTGGCGGCGAAGACCAGCAGCAGGAAGTAGAGGCCGCTCGACTTGTAGTAGAAGTAGAGCGAAAAGAGGATGACGTAGGCGATGCGCGCCGGTGCGTCGTGCCGCAGCAGCGCGTAGAAGATCAGGAACCCCGTGAACAGGAACAGGAAGAGTCCGCTGCTGAAGATGAGCGGCTGTGCGGCGTCGTAGCTCAGCAGTCCGAGGGTTTTGTCCACTATGTCGGCGATTCCGGTCATGCGCGGGGTGTTCGGTGCGGGGTTTTATTCGATCGGTGCGGGGGGCGTGAAGAGCGCGCTGCGGACCATGCGTTCGCCGAGGCTGTCCGCCACGTTCATGCGCATCAGTTCGAGACGTCGCTCGAACTCGCGCCGCTCGGCCGCACGGCGCACGCCCTCGTGGAGTGCGGCGGCGAGCGCGCGGGCCACCTGGCGGCCGCCCCCGTAGTTGATGTGGGTGTAGTCCTTGCCGGCCCAGCCGTTGGCCACGAAGCGCTCCATGCCGCCCAGGGCGCGCATCGCGGCGGCCGTATCCCAGAAGGCCGCGCACTCGCTGCGGGCCGCAGCGCGCTGGCAGGCGGTCATGAAAGGCAGGGCGTCCATCGGCTCGAATCCCGCGTCGGTGCGCACCGAGCGGTCGCTCACGCCCAGCACCAGCACGGCGGCCCGGGGGAAGCATTCGCGGACGTAGGCGATCATGCGGCACACCTTGGCGCCGTAGTTGTCGTAGTTGCGGATTCCCTGCTGCATGATGTTGAGGCCGTATTGCAGCACCACCAGGTCGTAGCCGAGCATGGCGCCGGCCTGGGCGTTGATCGCCGGGTCGGTGCGGAACATGGCCTGGCCGTTGTTGCTGCGCACGGAGTAGTTGTCCACGCCCACGCCCGGACCTTCGAGCAGGGCGCCGTAGCCGATGAAGCCGTCGGCACCCTCCGCCACGCGGAAGGCGAGCGACCGGATCGGGATGCCCGACACGGCGATCTGACGCAGCGCCTCGTCGCCCTCGATGTCGAAGACGCGGCGCAGCGTGTCGTTGAGCGTGACCTCCGCGCGGCTGTCGCCGCGGCTCACGAAGAGTATGCGTGCGCCGAGGCAGGGATCGAGCCGCTGCCGGGCGTCGGAACACTCCCAGCGCGTCTGGGCGCCGGGTGCGGCCTGGCACACCCAGCCCGACACGTAGTAGCGGTCGCGCAGCGCCTGGGGCGTGGTCTTGTACTGCATGATGTTGTAGGGCGTCCAGCCCCGGGCCTGGGTCTTCACCGTGCGGCGGAAGTTGGCGAGGGGCGAAGCCATCGGCGCGAAGCCCGCGCCGCAGCCTCCGTAGTGCTCCTGCAAACGTTCGCGCAGGTCGGCGGTGAGGATGTCGCCCTCGATGAACGAGTCGCCCAGCACGGCGATGCGCACGTCGCGGCCGTCGAGCAGCTTGGCATAGAGCGCATGCAGCGGGCTGCGGCCTGTGGTGTCGAAGTCCTCGACCGGCACCACGCTTTGCGCCTCGTACTCCGCTTCGATGCGCTCGCGCACCTCGGGCACGGGGGCGGCGCAGGCCATCAGGCTGCTGTCGGGCGTGCCGGCACGCCACTCGAAGGTGGTGCGGACCTCGCGTTCGCGCACGAGGGTGTCGGCAGCCTCGATCTGCGCCGCGATGTCGGTTAGGTCCACGCGGAACTCCTCCTCGTCGAGCACCACCTGCGAGGGGCTCTCGACGGCGGCCTCCTCGAAGCGCACGAGGTCCGAGAGGATGTTCGCACGGCGCAGCGCCACGCCGCCCACGGTGCAGGGCGGTATAAGGCTCACGCCGCCGAGCACTGCGAGCAGCGCCACGGCGGCGAGCCATGTGCGGTGGGTGTAATCCTTTTCGGGATTCATCAGTCGCGGCGACCGAGAATCAGAAATACGTAATAGAGCAGTGACGCGATGGCGCTCAGTGCCGCCACCAGGTAGGTGCGGGCCGCCCAGCCGAGGGCCTGGCGGGCCTGTGCCACCTGTGCGCCCTGGATCGTGCGGCTCGATTCGAGCCACACGAGCGCGCGGGCCGAAGCGTTGTACTCCACGGGCAGCGTGACCAGCGAGAAGAGCGCCGACATGGCGATCATGCCCACGCCGATCCAGCACAGGAGGGCGTTCTGCGTGGCGGAGAGGATGCCCAGGCCGATCAGAATGACCCACGTGGCCATGCGCGACGAGAAGCTCACCACGGGCACGAGCTGCGAGCGCAGCACCAGCGGCGCATAACCTTGGGCGTGCTGCACGGCGTGGCCGCACTCGTGGGCCGCGACGGCTGCGGCGGCCACGCTGTTCGAGGCGTACACCGCGTCGCTCAGGTTCACGGTCATGGTCTGCGGATTGAAATGGTCGGTGAGCTGGCCCGGAACGTGGGTCACCCGCACGTTATGGATGTTGTTGTCACGCAGCATCTTCTCGGCGACCTGGGCGCCCGTCAGGCCGCCCGGGAAGGGTACCTCGGAGTATTTGCGGAACACCGATTTGAGGCGTGCCTGCACGGCGAAGCCCGCGATGCCGATCACCACGATCAGCAGGAACATGCCCGTTGTGGCGGCGGAGTATCCCGCCGCATGCGGTGCGGTGTGGTAGCCTGCCTGGAGCAGGGCGAAGAGCGGAAGTTGGATCATGACCTACTTTTTTCTGTGTGTATAATAGGCGCCGGCCTGCTGTGCGGGCATCAGCACCATGTCGTTCACGTTCATGTGGGGCGGCAGCTGCACGGCCCATGCGATCGCCTCGGCGATGTCCGCGCCCGTGAGGGGCGTGACGCCGGCGTAGGTGCTGTCGGCCTTCGCGCGGTCGCCGTGGAAGCGCACCAGCGAGAACTCCGTCTCGACCATGCCCGGGCGGATCTCCGTCACCTTGATGCCGGCCGCGAGCAGGTCGGCGCGCATGGCCTGCGAGATGGCGTGCACGGCGTGCTTCGAGGCGCAGTACACGGCGCCGTTCTCGTAGGGTTCGGTGCCGGCGATCGAGCCCAGATTGACGATGTGTCCGCTGCCGGCGCTCCGCATTTTCCGCGCCACGATGCGCGTGACGTAGAGCAGGCCCTTGACATTGGTGTCGATCATGGCGTCCCAGTCGGCCGTGTCGCCGCAGTCGATGTGTTCGAGCCCGGCGGCCAGTCCGGCGTTGTTCACCAGCACGTCGATGCGTTCGAGCGGTTCGAGGAAGCGCGCGCATTCGGCTTCGCTGCGCACGTCGAAGCAGAGCGTGCGGCAGCTTCCGCCCGTGCGGGCGATCTCCGCGGCCAGCTCGTCGAGGCGTTCCGCGCGGCGGCCCGTGGCCACGATGTCGTAACCGAGCGCGGCGAGGCGCAGCGCCGTAGCGCGGCCGATGCCCGAAGTGGCGCCCGTGATCAATGCCTGTTTTTTCATGGATAGAGTCTTTTGCACCGGCAAAAATAGCGATTTTCCCGAAAAACGGAAAACGAAAACCCGTTATTGTGCGGTGCCGGGCGCCGGGGTGGTGCGAAAACCGAAAAAAATGCGTTACTTTGCATGCGGTCCGCAGCGCATGCGGTCCGGCCGGAACGCATGAACCTCGAATTTTTCATAGCCCGCCGCCTCGCCGCTGGGGGATCGCGCCGCGCGCTCACGGTGCGCGTCGCCGAGTGCTCGGTGGCGCTGAGCCTCGCGGTGATGATCCTCGCGCTGGCCGTCATCATGGGCTTCAAGCGCGAGATCACCCGCCGCCTCGCGGGCTTCGCGGGCCACGTGCGGATCACCGACGTGCGGGGCCTGGGCGGTCCGTCGTCGGACCCCGTGCGCTGCACGCCGGAGCTCGATGCGCTGGTGCGTGCGTGCGACGGAGTCGCCGCGGTGCATCCCTATGCGGTGCGCGAGGGGATCGTGCGCACGGACGACGCCGTGCAGGGCGTGCTGCTCAAGGGCGTGGGGCCCGATTACGACTGGTCTTTCTTTGAGGAGTTCCTCGTCGCGGGGCATCTGCCCCGCACGGCCGATTCGGTCCGTACGAAGGAGGTGCTCTTCTCGCGCCG
>ERZ778512.2382-NODE-2382-length-10313-cov-6.333593_pt1 | contig 10313 bp, 8 predicted proteins | sample MGYA00510346_ERZ778512 | MGnify/ENA primary metagenome ERZ778512 (study PRJEB29527, sample SAMN07138962) | mouse gut metagenome | material: feces | host: mouse | place: China:Nanjing | collected 2016-01-25 ...
CTGTCTGTCTGTCTGTCTGTCTGTCTGTCTGTCTGTCTAAATTATATTCTTCATTACTCATTATATCAACTCTTTTTTCATTAATTCTTGTACAAATATACTTTTGCCTTAATTGCATCCAAATTTACTTTTTCATCCCCTAAAAATATTCTATTCTCAATTGAATTTCTACAAATTACTTTTAATGGTTGACTATAGTTCAAATCCGTAAACCCATTGAGTGAATAAACCTTGAAAGCCTTGAAATTTTCTGTTTTTGGCAACATATTCCTTCAAAATGCTTTCACCTTTTGGTGAAATTTTGAGGAATGCAATCACCAAAAGCCTTTTATTTATTAAATTTTTAGAACATATTCACCTTATGGGTTTACAATTGAATGATATGGTAAAATTTATCGCTCGTGAGTATAAACAATACAAATAATTATAAACCATTCTCTTGTAACACATTCTCAATATTTTGCATTATACTAAGCTTTGAAAAAACTGACGCTAAGTATAACAATATTCACACAGCCGCACTAAGGAAAATTGAGGCTGTCGCAATAAGCTTTGATGATGCAAAATATTGTATAAAACACAGCATGGTATTATCTATCTTGTATACATTTTCTTTAATGCGACACCCCCGTACGCAACTGCATGGCAAATCTTTTATTGTACAATATATTTATGCTTCCACCCGAAACACTTTCACTCCATGTGCTGGAACTTCGGCTTCGATTCTGCCGCTTTTTGTCTGGGTTTGTGTTTTATCCCACAATTCCAGCAGACTATATATTTTCCCACTATCAAGCCCTTCCTTCAATATCGGCAAATCAACAGAAATTGTTCCCTGTGTGTCACCGAGATTAAACAATGCCACATTTAGCGCACCGGTCTTTGTATTTTTACTTTTCCATACTGCCATATCATCTGTACGAACGATCTGGATGCCTGTACAGTTTTCTCCCAATAATGCCAGCAAATCTTCATTGGTCAGTAACGAAAGCGTCCAATCGTCCAGCTTTGTCAATTCTGCACCGATCATTAACGGTGAGCGGAACATACACCACAGTGTTATCATCGTTTTCTGCTCGTCTTTTGTAAAACGGCACTTCCATTCGCCGTTGCCAAAACCACCGCCAAGCGTTCCCAGCGGAAGCATATCACAATCAGGAAAACAGCCTTTCCCCACGTGGTTCTGCCATAATTCACAGCGCCAAAACATCACTTTTAGCAATTCCCACTGATCCCATAAATCATCGGTAATACGCCACATATTTGCATAATTGCAATACTGCCAAGCACGATCAATATGCGCCGGCCCCGGTGAAAGACTAAGTACAATCGGTCTGCCACACTTTATAATTGCATTGTGAAGCATTTCTGTTTCATGCCAACCAGAAAAATATTCGCTCCGATACAAACGGCTGTCGCAAATATCATCACATTTAATAAAATCCACGCCCCACTGCGCATACATTTCAATCAGCGAATTATAATATGCCTGTCCGTCCTGCGTATTACGCACACCGTACATATCAGGATTCCAAATACAAATCGACGAAGGATCGGCAATTGCATCTGCTGTTACATCTGTTCCCATTACAGCACAATGCTGCTCTGCCGCCTTACGCGGAATCCCCCGCATAATATGAATCCCAAATTTTAACCCAAGGCTGTGCACATATGCCGCAAGCGCAGTAAATCCGCTTCCATCCGCAGACGAAGGAAAACGCTTAGGACTTGGCTGCAGCTGCGCCCATTGATCCATCTCCAAATCCCCAAAAGGAATGTACTGATATTGGTCCCTTTTTGTTCCAGCATCGTTTGCATACCATTCAATATCCACAACAATATATTCCCAGCCATATTGTTTTAAATGTTTTGCCATATAATCCGCATTTGCCTTAACCTGTTCCTCTGTCACTGTCGTATCATAATAATCATAGCTATTCCACCCCATTGGCGGTGTTAGTGCAAAATCGTTTTTATTCATATTTTTCATTATTCCTTTCTTCTATACATAGCAATCACTTACCGCAATTGCTTTCTATACAATTCCCGATTGTTAATTTCATACCAATCTCATTTCCCACTCTTTCTCCTGTTTCACAGAATCCAACAGATGCATAAAGATTTCTTGCAACGCAATTCGTTACATAATATGCTGTATAAATCTCTTTCACATTAAAACGATTCACCAAATAATCAATACCAAGTTTTAAAGCTTTCTTCCCATATCCTTTGTTTTGATACTTCTCATCAATCAAGAATTTCCATAAAGTGTAATATCCTTGTTCCTCATAATACCCCAACATTATAAATCCAACCATTACATCATCTGCATAGACAGCAAAGGGAAACGCTGTATTATAATAAACCCATGCCTGTGCCAGCGAATGCGCCGTTGAGGAAACAAAATTTTTTTGACTATCCGCAATATTCAAATTAAGACATTCTTCATAATTCTCTTTTGTAATTTCTCTTAACACAACCATCCAGTTTCCTCCCAATAAAGCACCTTTATATAATTAAAGTTTAATGCGTCCCCCTAATCTGCACTACAGCCCAAATATCTATAAACGCCGCTTAAAGTCTTGATAATCAAAATGCTTTACTACTTCCCACGTTCCATTATCCGCAAACGCCACAATATCTGGCAACGGCATTCCATTAAATGTATTATTTTTCACCATAGAATAAATTGCCATATCCCCAAATACTAGACGACTTCCAACCTGCAGCGGTTTCTCAAATGAATAATCCCCAATAATATCGCCAGCAAGACAGGTTGGGCCACAAAGCCGATAGGTGTACGCCTTTTCTCCTGCTGCTGCGCTGCCATAGAGCGGCGGACGGTATGGCATTTCCAATACATCCGGCATATGACAGGCGGCGGAGGTATCCAAAATCGCATTAACCACAGCTCCATTTTCCACAAAATCCAATACCTTTGTCACCAGAAACCCTGCATTTAACGCCACTGCTTCGCCTGGTTCCAGATAAACTTGTACTTGGTACTGCTGCTGTACCCTTTTGATTAAGGCAATCAATCGATCCATATCGTATCCTTCTCTTGTAATATGATGCCCGCCGCCAAAATTTATCCATTCCATATTGTGCAGATATGAGCCAAATTTTTCTGCAACTACTTCAAACGTTTGTTCTAAAGCATCTGCATCCTGCTCACAAAGACAATGAAAATGCAGCCCTGACAATCCCGATAACCGTTCCGGCTGAAAATTTTCCAACGTTACGCCAAGCCGCGATCCGGCGGCACAAGGATTATAAATTGTGTGTTCCTGTGTCGAAAACGCTGGATTAATGCGCAGACCGCACACAACACCTGCTGCCAACGCTCTATCCTTGTACTTTTCCCACTGCGCAAAGGAATTAAACACAATATGATCGCAGATTTTCAGCAGTTCCTCCATATCCTGATCGGTATAAGCCGGGGAAAAAACATGATTTTCACACGTTTTCTCCACACCGCTTATATCGGTCATTTTCGTTTTGCAAATCGTTTCATAAGCAAGCTTAGCCTCGTACAGACCGCTTGCCGTAAATCCGCTTAGATACTGCCCAATTAACGGATAAAAGTAGTACATGGAAAACGCCTTTTGCGCCAGCAAAATCTTACAGCCCGTTTCGTCCATTACGCGCCGCAGAATTTCCAGATTGCGCCGCAGCAATCCCTCTCCTATTAAATAACAAGGCGTTGCCACTTCTCCAGCCATACTTGGCAAATACATACGTTTCCCCCTTTAATCCACAAGCACCGGACTATCACTTTCCTGCCAAGGAAGTCCCCATCGGTTCAATGCTTCCATATAAGGGTCTGGATCAAACTGCTCCACCGTATAAACCCCGGCTTTGTTCCATTTTCCTGTTAGCAGCATCATTGCACCAACCATTGCCGGAACGCCTGTCGTATAAGAAATCGCCTGTGAACCGACCTCACGGAAACATTCCTGATGATCGCACACATTATATAGATAATATGATTTTTCCTTTCCGTCTTTCTTCCCTGTAAAAATACATCCGATATTCGTCTTCCCTTTTGTGCGCGGCCCAAGGCTTGCCGGATCTGGCAAAAGCGCTTTTAAAAACTGAATTGGTACAATCTCTTTCCCTTCATATAAAATCGGTGTCGTTGAAAGCATCCCCACATCTTCCAAACACCGCATATGATCCAAGTAACTTTGCCCAAATGTCATAAAAAATCGTATCCGTTTGACATCAGGAATATTTTTCGCCAAGGATTCAATTTCCTCATGGTGCAGCAAATACATATCCTTTTGTCCCACTTGGTCAAAACAGTATTCCCGTTTTATGCTCATGGCAGGCACCTCTACCCAATGCCCGTTTTCCCAATAGCTCCCCGCCGCAGAAACCTCTCGAAGATTAATTTCGGGATTAAAATTGGTAGCAAATGCATAGCCATGATCGCCGCCGTTGCAGTCAAGAATATCTATGGTATCAATTGTATCAAACTTATGTTTGAGTGCATAAGCACAGTATGCCTGTGTTACACCGGGGTCAAAGCCCGAACCCAACAATGCCGTTATTCCAGCTTCCGCAAACCGCTTATGGTATGCCCACTGATACGAATAATCAAAATACGCTGAAAATCCTTGTTCCTTACAACGTTTTTCATAAGCCGCACGCCATTTCGGTTCTTCAATATCCTCCGGTTCATAATTTGCAGTATCCATATAGTTGACGCCGCATTCCAAACACGCCTCCATAATCGTTAAATCCTGATATGGCAGCGCAATATTCATGACCAGATCCGGCTCAAACTGTTTTATCAGTTTTACAACTTCCTCTTTTTTATCCGCATCCAACTGCGCCGTCTGAATTTTTGTTCTGCTTTTATTCGCATTCCACTGTGCTGCCTGATTTTCTGTCTTACCACCGTCCAGCTTCTGCTTAAGCACATCACATTTGGACTTTGTGCGGCTTGCAATTAAAATTTCCTCAAACACTTCACTGTTTTGGCAGCATTTTTGAATTGCGACACTCGCCACGCCGCCGCAGCCAATTATTAACACTCTACCCATTTTTTCCATTCCTTTCCTATTCTGTCAAGTTTCTATATTTTACTGATTTGACGATTTTTATTTTCCCCTCCTTAACTGCCGTTCAGCCTTGCGAAACGATAACACTCCGAATAAAACGCTCCTCTAATTTCAACAAAAGTTCCCGCATCACTTTTAATGCAACAGCCGTTGACGCACCGCTTGCATCCAAAAGCGGCGAAAGTTCATTGATATCACAGCCTACAATCTGCAAGTTCCCCACTTCCAGCACCGCCGCCAAAAGCTGCAAAAACGTAACGCCGCCCGCTTCCGGCGTTCCCGTTCCTGGAAATACCGACGGGTCAAGCACATCCAAGTCCAATGTAAAATAGACAGGCTTGCCCTCCAACTGTTTGACCACCATTTCCAACCCTGTAAAATCATAACGGTGCATTGTCACGTGTTCTCTGCCCCACAAAAACTCAGCGCGCTCCCCGCTGCGGATACCAAACTGAAATATTCTGCCATCCCCCACAATATCCCATACCCTGTGCAGCACCGTAGCATGAGAAAGCGGCGTTCCTAAATACGTGTCGCGCAAGTCTGCATGGGCATCAAAATGAATAATATGCAAATCTGGATACTTTTTTGCTACTGCACGCACTGCCCCCAGCGTTACCAAATGCTCACCACCTATCATAAACGGCAGTTTCCCGCTGTCCAAAATCCTCTCTGTAAATGCAGTAATATCCGCTAAAGCCCGATGAGTATCCCCAAAACACAATTCCAAATCACCGCCGTCAAATACTGCTGCATCTTCCAAGTCTAAATCCTGATAAGGACTATATGTTTCCAATCCGTAAGATTCCGCCCGCATGGTACGGCTGGCAAATCTTGTTCCCGGACGGTATGAAGTTGTCGAGTCAAACGGTGCTCCAAATACCACAATCCGCGCCGCATCAAATTCCTTATCACATCCTAAAAATGTTTCAATATTTTGGTTCATTCTAATTCCCCCATTCGCCGTTAACGCTTACATGCTTTCCACACATTCCAACAATTTATTCCAAGATTGCATTATTCTTGACATTTGTTGTTAGCGCTTACACGCTTTCCACCCGTTCCAACAATTCCTCCACATAATTGGGCAACGCAAATGCCCCATCGTGAAGCTGTTCATTATAATACCTTGTCACAAGCCCCCGCTGTTTCCATGCAGTTGTATTGTGATCGTCAATCGGATGATATTTCTTAGAAGCAAATCCAAACAGCCAATGCCCTGACGGATACGTTGGAATATGTGCCTGATAAACCTTACTAATCGGAAAAGAATCCACAATCCGCTTATGCGCACGCTGCATTGCGGTGGCATCCGCTGGATAAAAGGGGCTTTCATGCTGATTCACCATAATCCCATCTTTTTTTAACGCTTTGTAGCAATTTCCATAAAATTCTTTGGTAAACAGCCCCTCACCTGGCCCGAACGGGTCAGTCGAATCAACCAAGATTAAATCATATTCCTCCACATATTTGCGCACAAACCGCAGCCCGTCATCATAGTAAATCTGTACTCTTTTATCCTCAAGTCCACACGCCGTCTGTGGCAAAAATGCACGACATGCAGACACCACCTCCGCATCAATCTCTACCAAATCAATCTGCGCAATTTCCGGATACCGCACCAGTTCCCGTACCGTTCCGCCGTCACCGCCCCCAATGACAAGTACATTCTTTACATAAGGATGTACCGCCATAGGCACATGAACCATCATTTCATGATAGATAAATTCATCTTTTTCCGTAAGCATCATATATCCATCTAATGTTAAAAACCTGCCAAATTCCTTTGACTCAAAAATATCGATCCGCTGGAACTCTGACTGCCCTGTATAAAGCTGCTTGTCCACCTGTATGGAAAATTTTACATTTTCTGTATGCTTTTCCGTAAACCACAACTCCATTGATAATTTCCGTCCTTTCTATAATTATGATTAAAGCGTCAAAAGGGTTAATTAAGAAACATGACCACAATATATAGAATATGTATGTCTGTCCAAATCACAATATATTGTACTATTCTTTTGAAAAATACCCTTTTGACGGGCTAATCATAATTATCAAATAAATTAATATATACTGGCAAACACTTAAATTTGCCAATAATGCTGACTCACAAGCGTAAATATTTTGCGTGGTATGGTACTTTGACTAACTGGTAACTTTCATTACGTTTAAATGCGTAATCTCCATATCCTCCGGTCCTGTCATAGAGCAGCCCTTCTCCTTTGCATAGACAATATAATTCAAAATATCCTGTGTTATCAGCTCTCCGGGTGCCAGAATTGGGATACCGGGCGGATAGCACATTACAAACTCTGCACAGACCCTGTTTTTGCACGCGGCAAGCGGCAATGACTGCTTCTCCCCGTAAAAAGCTTCCTGTGGGGAACAAATCACTTTCGGGTTAATATACTCCACTGTCAATTGACCTGTTCGGTCTTTTTTGTAAAGCCGCCGAATTTCTGCCAGTGCGCTTACAAGCCGTTCAATATCACGCGGTCTGTCCCCCACTGAAACATACGCCAATATATTTCCTATATCGCCAAACTCTGCTTGAATATCATACTCGTCGCGCAGCAAATCGTAAACTTCAATCCCTGCAAGACCAACCGATAGCGTATTCACTGACAGCTTTGTTATATCAAAATCATAGATAGAATCTCCATTTACCAACTCTTTAGAATATGCATAGTAATCGCCGATCTGGTTAATCTCCCCTCTTGCATATTCTACCATATCCTTTACTTTTGCAAAAATCTCCTGCCCTTTCAGTGCAAGCGTTCTCCTTGAAATATCGAGGCTCGACAACAATAAATAAGAACCGCTTGTCGTCTGCGTTAAATTAATTATCTGACGCATATAGCCCTGATTTACACCAGAACCAGTTAATAAAAATGACGACTGTGTCAGGGAACCACCTGATTTATGCATACTTACCGCCGCCATATCCGCTCCAGCCGCCATTGCGGTTATAGGAAGTTCACCGCCAAAATAAAAATGTGTCCCATGTGCTTCATCGACCAATAATTTCATTCCATGCGTATGTGCCAGCTTGGCAATGCCTTTTATATTAGAACAAATCCCATAGTATGTCGGATTATTTACAAAAACAGCTTTTGCATCCGGATTTTCTCGTATCGCACGTTCCACTTCGCTAATACGCATTCCCAATGCAATCCCCAGCCTATCTTCCACGTCAGGATTGACATAAACAGGCACTGCACCACATAAAATCATTACATTAATCACACTTCTATGTACATTTCTTGGTAGAATCAGTTTATCGCCGCGTCCGCACACCGACAACACCATACTCTGCACTGCTGACGTTGTGCCACCCACCATAAAAAACGCATGCGCCGCACCAAAAGCCTCTGCCGCAAGTTCTTCTGCCTCCTTAATCACAGAAACAGGATGACAAAGATTGTCCAACATTTTCATAGAATTGACATCTACGGAAAGGCATTTTTCTCCTAAAAATCCTGTTAAATCTGGATTTCCTTTCCCATGCTTATGCCCTGGCACATCAAACGGTACAAGCCTGTTTTGCTTCATTTCCTCCAACGCTTCCAAAATAGGAGCTTTTGACTGATCCAGCATTTTTACGCACCACCTTTCTAAAAAATATTGGCGCCGCTGAAAATCTCTATCATTTCCTGCCGCAGACTATTACTAATCTGAAGCCTTGTTTTCGGCGTAATTTCATAAATATCTGAATTAAAAAGATAATTCTGCAAATCAATTTCTTTTATTAACATCTTCGTATGGAATATATTTGCTTGATACATATTAATATCAATTGCATCATATTTATCGAGTGTTACCTTATCAATATAATCTTGTATAGAGGTAATCGTATGATCTATAAAAATCTTTTTTCCTTCCACATTTCTTGTAAAACCACGCACCCGATAATCCATTGTAATAATATCCGAATCAAAACTGCCAATTAAAAAGTCCAGCGTACTCAGCGGCGTAATCTCCCCACAGGTTGCCACATCAATATCTACGCGGAATGTTGCAATATTCGTTTCGGGATGATACTCCGGATAGGTATGCACTGTAATATGACTCTTATCCAAATGTGCCACCAACTCATCATTGCCATAACAGTCACAATTACAATAATTATAGGCATCCTTTTGTTCACAGCCTTGCTTATCATTCCTGTCATCGCTGCCATTATTTATTTTCCCATCCTTATTAGAAGGTAGCAGCGATTCCTGATAGGAAAGTGCTGCACTCGCTGCGCTTTTCTGCCCTGCTGGAATCATATTGGACTCTGCAATTAAAAATGTTACACTTGCCCCCTGCGGCTCATAATCCTGTTTTGACACATTTAACACATGCGCCCCTATCATTTTTGTTACATGGAACAAAATCTTCGTCAAGCGTTCTGAATTATACTGCTCATCAATATATGCAATATAATCCCTCTGTTCACGGGGACTTTTCGCATAACAGACATCATATATATTAAAACTCAGTGATTTTGTAAGGTTATTAAAACCATATAACTTTAATTTGCTCTGCATATTCCAAATACCCCATATGTTCTCTGTGTAATCATGTAAAGGAGCGTCCCTCTCTTCTACTCGCCGCACAACCTGTGCACCACTTTAGTATCCTATTTCTCTGTGCGAGACTGTACAATCGAGCAAGGAAGATTTATCTTCGGGGCTGTCGCATTAAGTCAAATGTATACAAGATAGTCTAACACTATGTTGCGATTCATACTATATCTTGTATAATCAAAGCTTATTGCAACAGCCCCATTCCTACTCGCGCACCGGACACGCATCCGCTATGCTGATATTTTACCTTTATGTTTCTGTGTGCAATCGAGTAGGAAAAATCCATCTTCCCCTACTCTCCGCGCAACCCATGCGCCGCTTCAGCGGTATACTTCCTCTGCATGGAGCTGCGCATAAAAAAAGAAGAAACCGCTTCCGATTTCCACTTGTTTGTTCCTTCACGTTATTTGCCTAGTGCAATAACAGCGCAGGCATAATCTGATAGGGTGATTAGAGTCTATATAGCAAAATAGTTTACTTTTACTACTCTTATTGATTTTCACAAGTGGGCTGTACGAAAACGTACATGGTTTATAGTAACCAACTTATAAATACGGATAATCAAATCCAATCAATAAGGCTCCAACCGCCTTAATTTTCTTAAAACATATTATACGTTAAGTATGATATGTTTGCAAGAGTTTTTTATATATTTTCGTTATTAATTAAATCT
>ERZ778512.2387-NODE-2387-length-10294-cov-6.308917_pt1 | contig 10294 bp, 9 predicted proteins | sample MGYA00510346_ERZ778512 | MGnify/ENA primary metagenome ERZ778512 (study PRJEB29527, sample SAMN07138962) | mouse gut metagenome | material: feces | host: mouse | place: China:Nanjing | collected 2016-01-25 ...
TTCTATAATTTGTTTTTAAATAGTGGGTTTGTCAACAGATCCAAAACACCACCCCGTCATATCTCATTTTCATGTTCTTTGTTTTATGCGACTCATTTTTTGAATGACAAAACAATAGTATTCATTATTTACGCTCCTTATCTTTTCTTTTCAACAGCCGCGATGCGGCAAACGACGTAAACGGCACGGTTAGGATTATGCCGAGGCTTCCCGATATCCCTTGCATAATTTCGATACCTATATTGTAGGAGTTAAGAACCTGATTTAACGGAAGATCATAAGCGTAGTTTATCATCAGCGTGATTACCGAGCCTCCGGCAAACGCCAATATCAGTGTGTTTGACATTGTCCCCATCATATCGCGTCCGACGTTTATCCCCGAAATGAACAGCTCAGAAGAGGACAACTCGGACTTTTTTTCGTGAATTTCATTGAGCGTGGAGGCAATGGACATTCCCACGTCCATAACAGCGCCGAGAGAGGAGATCAGTACTCCCGCGAACAGCAGCCCCCCTATTTGTATGTTGCTGTGCTGCGCGACAAACAGCAGTGACTCGATCTCCGAAACATTGTATCCGCTTATCCCGGCGGCAAGTCCGAACAGGCTTGCCGCCGCTCCCGCCATACATACTCCGAACATCGTTCCCGCGATTGCCGCGAGAGATTTCGCGTTGACGCCTCCGACCGTGAAGATAGTCACGAAGGTAGATAGAGCCGCTACTATGACCGCGCCCCAGAACGGGGAAAATCCCCTGTACACCAACGGAAAGAATACAAGGAAAACGGAAACTATCGAAACTCCCAGACACAACGCTGATTTTAAGCCCTTCTTTCCGCCAACCAGCCACAGACTTAATATGAATATCAGCACAAAGCAGATGATCGGTACCGTCCTGTCTTGGCTGTAAACAGTAACGACGCTGCTCTCTCCGCTCACGCTTACTATCGCGATGACCGACATTCCGTCGCGGCAGGCAGCGCCGAAAAGCGTTCCGTTGGAACTTGTCGCTTCAACGGTCTGTCCCTTCAGCGCCCCGCTTTTTATGTACAGCATAACGCGCTGATTTCCGTAGCGGTTGCCGTCCTCCTGAAGATTATCCTCGATAATTTCGGTCACTTGCGCCCTTTCAAACGTCCTCCCGGATGTTGAAACAAGCTCCGCCTTATCAAATGAATTCAACGAGCAAACCGCCGTAATAATCAAAGCTGCCGCCAGAGCGAGCAGAGTAAATTTAAACAGCTTGCCGCGGATAATTTCCCTGAACAAAAGATCCCCTCCAAAATAATAGCATAAACCCGTTTTTCCCCCGAGGCTGACGGGGGAAAATACTTAAAACTTATGAAGAAATCAGCTCAATGAGCATTTGAGCGCTTATTATTTTGAACGCTTTACGCCGTTTATTACTATTGCGGTAATTCCCGCGAGTGCGATTATCCCTGCTATAGGCGCGGCGTCCGCAACCCCGGTAGAGGGATTGGTCTTATTATCGTTCCCCGTATTGCTATTGTTTTCGGCAGAATCGGATTTTTCGGTATTGTTGGAAGCCGTGCTTTTGTTGCCCGTTTTAACTATAGTATATGGTGCGGAGTTTTCGAGCACCTTGTTGGTAAGAGCGTCGTAGGTGGTTATTGTTGCTTCATTATCCGAGAAATCAATAACGGAATAGCTTGGCGTCCATGTCTGACTGCGTTCCGCTATGTAATCCTGCTGTGCGGGGATAAGCTCGTAAAACTTCGAGCCCGTTGAAGAGTTTGCTTCAATGTAAACCGTACCTTCGGGATCAACGACCCTGTTTCCGTCAGCCGCGTCTGTTCTGATATTGTAGCAGTTGTTTTCGGTGAGGAAGTTCGCAACGGGGTTCTTATTCTCGTCGCGCCAGTTTTTGTTGTCGTAAGCCGCATGGGATTTTCCGTCGCCGCTCAGCTGATACGTTCTCGAATATGTATGGTCGTGACCCTGCAAAACTATGTCAATGTCGTTATCATCGAAGATCGGCGTAAGCTGTGTTCTCAGAACGATACCGTCGGAATCCGAGTGATCGAGACCGGAGCCGTAAATATCCTGGTGGAACATGACCACGCGCCATTTAGCGTCGGGATTTTCCGATATTGCCTTTTCAATAACCGCTTTATGAGTGGCGCAGTTGTAATTGTTCGTGTCGATAACGATAAACAGTACGCTGCCGTAAGTGTAGTAATAATCGCTTCCCGCCGCCGTATGACCGAGCGTGTACTCGCTGTCGCTCAGTTCGAAGCTGTTCGGGTTGTTGAAATGGCGGCTGTACTGATAAGAGCCGCTGTCATGATTGCCGATAGTAGTAGATACGGGCAGCGAATCAAGCACGCTCGGGAAAAGGTATCCCGCGTATTCGTATTCTCTTTCGGCTGCATTTACCTGGTCGCCCGCCGATACCATAAAGCTGACGTCGGGGTGTGCCGAGAGCGCATTTTCAAGTGTTCTGTTCCAGTTGAACGCGTCGTTTCTCGCGGCGATCTCGTCTGCCATTTCATCGCCCTCGGTGCTTGTTTGTCCTTTGCACGCGCCGATTTGCGGATCTCCCACATACAGTATCGAGTAACTGTCGAAGCTCTTTGTTGAGTACCTGCAAGCCTCGCTCCACGCACCGTTTTTGAATACCTGATAGTAGTACTGCGTGTTTTCCTCAAGGTCTTTTACCGTGACCTTATTTGAAAAATAGCCGAGAGCCGCCGCCTCCGTGATCTCCGATTGAGTTCCGCCGAATTCTACTGCGCCGCTCATATCGGCGGACTTGGAAATCCTCACGGCGGGAGTTTCCACGGTCTTTGAATACCACGCGAAGTTGAGCTGAGTTTCATTCGCTCCCGGGGTAAGGGAAACCTGTTCGTAATCGTTCTTGATCGTTCCCCAATCCTGCTTCCATTGTGACCATTCCGACGGCGCTGCGGTCGATGCGTCGTTCCAGTGCTCCGTAGCGGCAAACGCCGTTGTGGTTATCGATGCCGCAAGCGCCGCTCCAAAAATTCCCGCAATTGCTCTTTTTGTTTTGTTCATTTTGTTTCCTCCGAAAAAATATTTGTATCTCTTGGGTACGTTATAAGTTTATCATATTTAATGTAAAATCTACAAGCAAGGCTGTGTAAACAGTATGTAAATCTTTTCCTCAAAACAGATTTTACCGCGCCTTGCGAAAAATGAAGCAGGTCCCGTGAACGCCGCGGAGCCTGCTGCAAATACTATTCACATTTTCGTGCTCTCCTATTTGTCGGGAAAAATAATACTTATTTCCGTACCCTTGTTCTCTTCGCTTTTAAGCCGTATTTCCGCGTTATGGCAAACAGCGCCGTGTTTTACGATAGCAAGTCCCAGACCGGTTCCTCCCGCCGATTTGGATCGCCCCTTGTCCACTCGGTAGAACCGCTCGAAAACGCGGCCTTGCGCATATCCCGGTATGCCTATTCCCGTGTCGCGTACAGTCAGCGTAACGATGTGTTTTTCAGTGTCCGATGAGAGAACAACGTCCGCGCTGCCGCCGTTCTTATTATATTTTATAGCGTTGTCGCAAAGATTAAAGATCATTTCATAAAGAATCTTCCGCACACCGGTTATCTGCGCGTTTCCAATAACGGTCACAGTAACGTTTTTATTTTCGGCAGCGAACTCCAGCTGCCTTGCGACATTCTCCGAAAGCTCGCGCAGATTCACGCGTTCGCGCTCGAACCGCGCGGAATTTTCATCAAGCTCGGACAGCTTAATAATATCCCCGACCAAAACGATCAGCCTTTGGGCTTCATCGTATATCGATCTTGAAAAATCCGCGGCTATATCATCGGGAACTCCGTTCATCATCATTTCCGCAAAACCGGAAATAGACGTCAACGGAGTTTTCAGCTCGTGGGAAACATTGGCGGTAAATTCTCTGCGGAGCTGCTCTCGCTGAACGCGTTCGGTAATGTCCGGAATAACGATCACCGCACCTATCGCTTTGTTCCCCTCAAACACGGGATTTGCGATTATGCTGTAAACGCTCTCCCCGAACGTCATCTCATTCTCGGAATGCTCGCCGGAAAGCGCACGTTCAACTGTGTTTCTGAACGGACTTGAACGGTTTATGGCTAAAACATCACCCGCGGGGGCTTTCGATATTCCCAGAAGTTTTAAAGCGGCTGTGTTATATGTCAACACATTTCTATGAGAATCTATTACCAAAAAACCTTCGCTCATATTCTCTGTAATAAGCCGAAATTCCTCTTGTTTCTGTTTTGCGGTCTGCAATTGTTCGTTAATGACTTTCTTCTGACAGGATATTTTTTTCAGCAGCGGCGCAAGTTCCTCATAGGTGTCGTTGTTGTCGGGTTCGTCAAGATCAAGAGAATTTATCGGCTTGACTATGTTTTTGGATACTCTAGCCGACAGAACAAAGCACAGCACCGCCGTTATCAGCAACGTTACAAGAATAGGCTGCACAAGTCCCAAGAGTATTGTTATCACGGTGTAATGCTTCACCGAAACGCGCAGAATATTCCCGTCCGACAGCTTTATGGCATAGTAGATTATCTTCTCGGTGAGCGTATTGGAATACCGTACGCTGGTTCCGCTGCCGTTTTTTAACGCTTGCTTTACCTCATCGCGCTCAAGGTGGTTTTCCATCTCATCGACATTAGCCTCGGTATCGGCAATGACCGTTCCGTCCGAGGAAATTAATGTAATTCGCTCGTTCTCGTTCGATATTTTTTCAAGAGCATCCGCGCCGCCGAGTTCGACCGCGTATGAAATATATTCGGATTTGTGTTTAAGCTCGTTTATCAGCTGTTCCTCAAAATATTGATATAAAATTCCGAAGATGAAAAACAAACTCACCGCAAGCACAAGCAACGCCGTCAGCAATGAAGAACGAAATATTTTTTTAGTCATCCTTTTTTCCTATTCTGTAACCAACATTTTTAACGGTCTGAATATAATCCGCGCCCAATTTTGAACGCAGATTGCGTATATGAACGTCCAGCGTGCGCGATTCTCCATAGAACTCTCCCCATACCCTTGTGAAAAGCTCCTCGCGCGTCACCGCCTTACCGTCAGCCTCAAGCAGCGCGGTCAGCAGCTCAAATTCCTTGTAGGAGAGCGCAAGCTCTTTTCCGGACAGCTCCGCGGTGCGCCGTGCGGGATATACCGCAAGCTCGCCGATACGATAAATTTTCTCGTCCTCGGAGGATCTGCGGGAACGCCGAAGCACGGCGTTTATCCTCGATACAAGCTCCGACATTCCGAAGGGTTTGGCTATATAATCGTCCGCGCCAAGGTCAAGCCCCGTCACCTTGTCAAACTCGCTGTCCTTGGCGGTCAGCATGATCACCGCCGTATCGCTGTCCGAGGCACGGAGCTTCCTCAGTATCGACAGACCGTCCTCCTGTGGCAGCATAATGTCCAACAAAACCAGATCGGGATTTTCCTTGCCGTACCCGCTCCAAAATTCATCGGGCGCGGCAAAGCCCTCTGTTTCATAGCCCTCTCTGGACAAAGCGTAGCATACCAATTTGCGTATATTATCGTCGTCCTCGACCAAGAATATTTTTCCCATATTGAATCACCCTGTTTAATTATACTACATCGAAGCGGGATTTTCAATCGTTTTTTTCGATTGTCCGACAAGATTTTTATGTTCCCCCGTTATTGCGTAAACCACCCATTCCGCTATATTTTCGGCATGGTCTCCTATACGCTCGAAATATTTCGCGATCATCAGCAGATCGACAAGCGCCTCGGCGTTTTCGTGACCGTTCTGCACAGCGGCGATAAGCTCCCTCTTTATTTTCAGAAAAAGAGCGTCTACGGTATCGTCCATAGCTGCCACGAAACGCGCGGTATCTATATCCCTCTTGACAAAGGAGTTTACGCTCTGCGTTACCATTTCCACCGCCGCTCTCGCCATATCCGCGACATTTATTTTAGCTTGAAGTCCCACGGAAGTCACATATTCGGCGATCTCGGCGATGTCCCTTGACTGATCGCCTATCCGTTCCATATCCGAGATCATTTTAAGCGCGGCAGTCACCGTCCGGAAATCTGTCGCCACGGGCTGCTGCCGTACCAGAAGCTTCATGCAAAGCTGCTCAATCTCCCGTTCCTTACGGTCGATCTCACATTCCGCGGTAAACGCTCCCTCCTTCATTTTCGGATCGCTTTCCGTAAGACATTTTACGGCGCAGCTTATCGCGTCCTCGCACAGCGCGCCCATCAGCAGAAGCTCCGAATTGAGCCGTGAAAGCTGATCGTCAAAATAACTTCTCATCAGCCGAACCTCCCCGTTATATAATCCTCGGTGCGCTTGTCGGACGGCGTCGAGAATATCTTCTCCGTCGAATCGAATTCCACAAGCTCGCCCAGCAAAAAGAACGCGGTCTTATCGGCAATACGCGCCGCCTGCTGCATATTGTGCGTAACAATAATTATCGTGTATTTTTTGCGCAGGTCCATAGCCAGCTCTTCTATTTTTGATGTGGAAATGGGGTCGAGCGCGGAGGTCGGCTCATCCATTAACAGCACCTCCGGCTCGACGGCGAGAGCGCGGGCGATACACAGCCGCTGCTGCTGACCGCCGCTCATTCCGAGGGCGCTTTTCTTTAGCCTGTCCTTGCACTCGTCCCATATCGCCGCTCGGCGAAGCGAGCTTTCCACGATCTCGTCAAGCTTGACCCGCGACTTTATTCCGTGTACGCGCGGACCGTAAGCTATGTTGTCGTAAATGCTCATCGGAAACGGATTGGGCTTCTGAAATACCATTCCCACATTTTTTCGCAGCATATTCACGTCATAGCCGCCGTAAATATCCTCGCCGCGCAGAGTTATCTCGCCCTCGATACGGCAGCCGTCAACGAGATCGTTCATTCGGTTGAGCGATTTCAGAAACGTGGATTTGCCGCAGCCCGACGGACCTATCATCGCCGTTATTTCTTTTTCGGGAATATCTATGTTTATGTCCTTCAAGGCGTGATTTTCACCGTACCAAAGGTTCATATTTTTCGCGCTTATTATGTTCATTTGCGTTCCTTGCCTTTCCCGAGCTTTTTAGCCGCAATATTTGCGCCGATGTTTATAAGCAGCGTTAAAACAAGCAGTATCGCGGCTATCGCAAAAGCGCTGTCGGAGTCGCCGCGCTCCTTTGCGTACACATACAGCGAGACCGTCAGTGTTGAGCCCGCGTTTCCCGCCGTGAACGCCTCGAAAAACCCCAGCACCTCGTTCGCCATTCCCGCCGTGAACATCAAGGCGGCGCTCTCTCCGACTATTCTCCCGACGGACAGGATACAGCCCGTGACGATGCCGTCCACCGCCGAGGGCAGGACGGTCGTGCGTATCATATGCCATTTGCCCGCTCCGAGAGCCAGCGCTCCCTCGCGGTACCCGTCGGGAACGGTTTTCAGGCTCTCCTGTGTCGTGCGTATGATCGTGGGCAGCGTCATTATTACAAGTGTGAGAGAACCCGCCATAATACTCGTTCCCAGCGAACAGAACTGCACGAAGATCAACATTCCCACCAATCCGTAAATTATCGACGGAATGCCGGCGAGCGTTTCCGCCGCAAGCTCAATAAGCCTTACAGCCCTCTTGTTTTTCGCGTACTCGTTCAGATATACCGCCGCGCCCACGCCTAACGGCAGGACGATAAGCAGCGTAATAAAAATTATGTAAAGCGTGTTGAGAATATTGGGAAGTATACCGACCGTATCGTTCAGCAAACTCGGCTTTGACGTAAGCAGTTCGAGCGAAACGTGCGGCAGTCCTCGGAAAAGTATATAAACGACAATTCCGATAAAGATCATACCCGTAATTCCCGCCGCCGCGAAAACCAGCGCTTTAAGCAGCTTTTCTTTTACCTTGCGTTTCGCGGAGATCTTCGAGATCATTTCTTATTATCGCTCCTTTTCACAACAAAATTCAGCGTGAGGTTGATCAGCATGATGAACACGAACAGCACCATCGCAATAGAAAACAGTGCCTGTCTTTGAAGTCCCGAGGAATAAGACATCTCGCTCGCAACCGCGGTAGTGAGAAAGCGCACGCTTTGAAAAATACCGGGCATATTCGGCACATTTCCCGCAACCATCATAACCGCCATCGCCTCGCCGACAGCTCTGCCGATACCAAGCACCACCGCCGCCAGAATACCGCTTTTCGCTGCGGGCAGCGTTACCTTGAATACAGTTTCGGTTTTAGTCGCGCCCAGCGCCAAGGACGCTTCCTCGTATTCCTTGGGAACGGCTCTCAGCGCTGTCTCGGATACCGAGATGACCGACGGCAGTATCATAATTGACAATACGATTACCGCCGAAAACAGATTAGCGCCGTCGGGCAGCCCGAAGATCTCTCTTACTGCGGGAACCACGATTATCATGCCGATAAGACCGTACACCACCGAGGGAATCCCCGACATAAGCCCCACAAGTCCTCTTGTGAGCGCCGCTGTTTTTCCGTTTGTGTATTTTGCGGCAAAAACCGCGCACAGTATTCCGACAGGAACGCCGATTAGAATTGCTCCGAAGGTACCGTAAACCGAAGTAAGAATGAACGGAAGTATGCCGAACGATGGCTCCGCTGCCGTGGAAGCCCATTTTGTTCCGAACAGGAAATCCGCGACTCCTATCTCTTTGATAGCCGGCACTCCCGATATTATCAGAAAGACCGTTATTATAACGACAAACCCGACCGCGATAAATCCGCATAATGTAAATAACGTCCGCATTGCCGTTTCAAGCAGATCGGCGGCTTTTTTCAATCTTCCTGAGCGGACGGTTCCTTTTACCGCCGCTGCGTTCAAAACGTTACCTTGCAACGGGAACCGCACCTGCCTTTGTTATGTATTCCGCGCCGTCCCTGCCCGTGCAGAACTCGAAGAAGTCCTTTGCAGCACCCCTCAGCTCACTGTCCTTTTTGGTGACAAGCACGAAATTGCGCTGAATTTTATATTCTCCGCTCAGTATGGTATCGTCTGAGGGAGATACACCCTCTACGCTTATGGTCTTGACCGTATCGCCGACGGAAGCCAGCGACGCGTAGCCGATAGCGTTGGGATTTGACGATACGGTCTGAATAACGTCGCCCGTTGAAGTGAGCTCCTGTGAATATTTGCACTTTTCTGCGGTCTTGGTAATGGATTCAAAGCCGTCGCGCGTTCCCGAAGCTGCTTCTCTGCCGATGCACACAACGGGAGCGTCGCTGCCGCCTACGTCCTTCCAGTTGGATATTTCGCCCGTGTAAAGTCCCGCGATCTGCTCTACGGTCAGATCGGTAATGGAGTTTTCGCTGTTCACGATAATTGCGATGCCGTCTATCGCAACAACCGTTTCATTAAGGTTCGCCTTTTCCTCGTCCTTGAGATTACGGCTCGCAAGCCCAATATCGCACCTGCCGTCCGCGACGGCTTGTATACCCGAGCCCGAACCCGTGGGATTATACGTGACTTTAACATCATCGTGCTTTTCCATATAAGCCTCGCCAAGGAAGCCGATAACCTTCTCCATAGAGGTCGAGCCGTCCGTGGAGACCGTCTGCTCACCCTTGCCGCAGCCCGTCAACGCGCCCAGCGCCAATATGGCGGCAATCGCCGCACAACCGATAACTTTCAATACTTTCATAGTAAATCTCCTTTGAATGTGTTTTTGTTTTGCAATATCAGTTTATCACATTCAATGTAAAGTCTGAAAGCACAGTTGTGTAAATTGTATGTAAAGGTTTAATTCAAGGCGGCTGTTCTTTGTTTACAGCGTCTCAAATTTTGACTTGATTTTTGGTTCTGTTTATGCTATAATATCTATAGTACATCGTATCTTGACCACATATCTTGTTACCCGACCCTCAATCGGTTGACCACATACCTGACCATAGACAGCTCCGGAGCACACAGAAACAACGGATACAATACTGCCAAAGAGGATTTGTCGCGGAGCGGAAACAGCTATAAAAAGCCATTTGCGGCGGAGAGGACATTAAATTCACTCTTTGGGATGAAGGGATCGCGTGTTCGAGTCACGTCACTCCGACCAACATTCATTGGCAAAAAAGATATCATGCCCACAAACGGCTGTACAAAGCCATTTGTGGGCATGAATCTTGCGAAAAACAGGATTCACCGTCCGCGAATATTTTCGACAAGAAAGTGGATTGAACCCTCCCCCCGCAAAACTTTCTTGGCAGAATTTGGGCATTTTGCCGAAATTGCCTGTGAATCATTTCTCGTTCGCGAGAGATCATTCACAGGCGCTTTTTTGGTACAATATAACCATAGCTTGTAGTCGGTATCACGACAACACTTACAAG
>ERZ778512.2389-NODE-2389-length-10282-cov-4.507676_pt1 | contig 10282 bp, 3 predicted proteins | sample MGYA00510346_ERZ778512 | MGnify/ENA primary metagenome ERZ778512 (study PRJEB29527, sample SAMN07138962) | mouse gut metagenome | material: feces | host: mouse | place: China:Nanjing | collected 2016-01-25 ...
TAAGATACGATAAATGGTAAATAATGAATACTGTTTACTGTTTTTCATAGGGCAGAAGCTGCCCGAATCAAAGCCTGCTGGAGAAGAAATTCTGTGAATCAGGAAGTATCTTTGGATACAGCTACAGTTGATATGAGTGACAATAGGAGATAGAGTTTATTTTTTGTGAAATAAAATAAGCTTAAGATTAATAAAAATCTTAAGCTTATTTAAAACTTACTTTCGCGCATATTAAACCTTTCTCAACAACAACAACACTTACTTCGCATATTTTTACTTTTTATTATATTTTTATGAAAAGAATATAACATTGATTATTCTGCAAACAATCACACTTATAGCAGTTATAAGCAATAATGGTACAAAAGCTAACGGTTGCCATATAAGACATGGCATGGGGTATGCTTTTAGAGCCTGAATCAGTGCAACCAGATAGAGAATCAAAGGCGCACAGATAATCAAGCTAAAAACAAGTATCTTTGTCATTGTTGTATCACTCATATTAACATCTCCTTGTTTTTAGTTTTTATTTTGCTATAAGTTATAGCACACAAAACAGTGAAACACAATAAATTATTTATAAAAAGATATAAACCATTTATAAAGTCATAGGGTAGAAGCTACCCGAATCAAAGCCTGTTGGAGAAGAAATTCTGTGAATCAGGAAGTGCCAGTAGACACAGCTACAGTTTTAATGTGTGATAAAATTATCAATATAAAAAGCACAGAAGATTTTCTGTGCTTTTAGAAATATTAATAGCTATTTTTCTAATAAATTGAATCTATGCCATAATCAATAGTCATCAAACCAATGTCTTTAAGATATGATTGCAGTGGTTTGAGTATATTTAAAATGTCATCAGATTCTGACGCCTCGTCAATTTCAGATGCGGCTTCTGATGTTCGATTGTTGACGTCTTCAATAAATTTAGCACTTTTAATAGCAGTAGTAGTTAGATCTATAAGATTAACAACGACTGCAAACAAAGATGCAGACAGTATAGTTGTAACAAGTATTCGTATAATTTTATCACGCATTTAAAACACCTCCTAGCTTCAAATTAATGGTATACAGTGATTATAGCGTCAAAAGGGGTTAATTAAGAAAAATGACTATAATACATAAAATATGTATATCTGCCCAAATCACAATATATTGTACCATTCTTTTGAAAAATACCCTTTTGACGGGCTAATGATATAATAAAATTAAAGTTTTTAATTTTATTATATGATAAACTTTCACCAATACAATAAACTATTCATGAAGTATTTATTAACTTTGTAAGGAGATGATAAAATTGAATAAGATTTTTGTGAAAAGAGCTATTACAATATTATTAGTAATAGTTCTTTTGTTTTGTAACAATGGGGTAATGATTTATGCAGACAGTCCTGGTGGAGCAGATTCAGGTGGTGTAGGTGCAGGAGGTCATATATCTCCACCACCGGGGCAGCATTCTATTATGCGGGATCCTGCAGCTTTTATATCTATTCGTCAGATAGATAATTTCGTAACGCCTGAAGCACAAGTAAAGTTAGCAGCGCACAACGCATCAAGTAATGTGTATTGGTCAGAAGCGAATTATTCAGCAGTAAAAGATACACTATATGATTACCCAATGGATTTTATGTCAAAATTTATTGTAGAGCGCAGTGCAGCAGTCATTATGAGCAATACAAACTATTCAGCATTCAGCAAAGGGCTGTGGTATTTAGATGGATCACGGACATCAAAAACAGCATTTCGAGGCAGTTATAGAGTCCCTAGGAATGGTACACCAGATTTAACATGGCGTCCAATGGGTTTGTTACATGATAAGATTGCTACAAGTACTGCTTTGACGACTAAATTTATTAATCGTGAATTTACAATCGATGAGATAAAGGCAATGTATGCTTCAATACCACAAGCCCAGAAAGATGCGCAGGTTGACGCTTTCTTAAAGCTTTTTTCTGATCTTGAGCATTTTGATGAAAATATTAATAAGTTGATCTATGGCAGTGATAGCTTATCTGTATCTTCAGCAGGAACTACTGACTCCCAGTTATACTATTTGGATATACTTTTAATTATTCAAGAAATGTGTACACAAAATGTTTCAGTAAATTCGGAAAAGTATATCTACTGGAATGAAATCGAAGACTACATAACAACGCTCAATCAAGATGGATCAGACAGATTCACAATTGTATATCTATCATCTGCTGTTAATGTCAATGTTAACTCAAGATATCTGACATTGGCATCACTTCCGACATACTATGCATTATGTACGGGGCAGCCGCCACAAGCATATCAGACTTTCTCAGCAGGCGCAATGGTTAGTGATCCAGCAGATGTAACAGGTGGTGAACTTTCTTATCAGAGTAATTCAGCAGCATTTATACAGGCTCTTTATGATCAATACAATGGTAAAGCTGGTGCTAAGGCTGCTTATTCAAGGTATTGGAATAATAACAGGGATTTGCAATGGTGGACAAAAGCGCAATGTAATAACAGTGGATTTGATAACTACAAGGCAGCAGTATCATTAAGACCAACGGATTTATTAGGTAATGCATCTGGAAATACAGGATATACATACTTTGCTCCATTTTATTCAAAACCAGATGCGGATGTTTTGTTCGGTGCAGCGACAGCGCAGAAGCCGCCGTCATTTTCAGGAGGTGGTGGTACACCTATAACACCAAGTGCACAATTTACAATTACAGCACATTCGGATACTACTTATGTTACAATGCCAGGTGAACTGGTTATTGCAGATGTAGATGTTTCAGTGAAACAAGAAGCAAAAGAAAAGTCACTTATAAAGACTTATTACACAGCTATGGACTTATTAGGAAATCAAGAAGCAAGTCTTATTATTGATTATGACTTTAATGCTGTAGAGGGCAGCGGTTCATCAGTAGCGTTAATTGATGCGGTAGAAAGTCCTGCAGGTGCAGTTAAAACAGGAGAGAAACAGATTACAATACCTAACTTAAAATATGCAGATATTAAGCCCTTAATTGAAGGAAAAGAACTTATAACCTTTAAAGATGCACAAATACCTATTAATTCAGCACCTACGACAAATAAGTATCTTGCAAGTGTCACATTGCGTTGGGATGCAGCACATGAAATAAAGTTCTTTGCAAAGGGTAAGACAGTTGAAAGCACTTATGTTGCATCAGATAAAGTGTCATGGCAGCTCAAAACCACGCTTGATGATCACTTTTATTCAGTAATGCGTGGAGGAAACTATGCAGAAATAAAGCATAATACAATTGCTAGTGAAACTTATGAAGCAATGGCAGGAGTACCTACGACAGAAAATCTTTATGAAGCATTTGGTGCTACGGAATTTATGTCAAATATAGATGTAGAATACAAAGAAGATAAAGGAAAGAAGCGAATTTACGAATTAAAGTTTACGTTCTCTAGTTGTACAGGAAAGAATGGTGGGCACAATAATTGTAAGTATTCATGTCCGGGACACTCGGGTAATTGTAAGAGTGGCGGCTGTGGAGCTACAAAGGCGGATGGTACAAAATGCACTAGTGGTACAGGTTATAGTGTATCGTGCAGCAGTGGTGAAGTAACAGGCTATTGTAAATGTAGTTGTGGTGCATCTACGTGTTCAGGTCATACATACAAACCTAAATGGGGTGCAGGATATAAAACTTGTGGACCATATTATGAAGGAATGGGATGTGTTGTTGACGGTGAGCAGTGTGAAGGTGGGCATAATTGTGCTGTTACTACAGATGGAACACATGCTGTTAATGAAAATCCCGGACATTTTGGCAAGCATGAATTTACTGTTAAAGTAGAGCAGCCAATTGATGATTACGCATACCTGAATATCACAGCCGCAGAGCTTTGGCAGTTGAATCAACTTTCTTATATGTATAATAAAAAGCTTTTAAGCAATGGGCCGCATAGTCCGTGGAATATTGGAACAGGATTTAACGCTTTCTATAATCAAGAAGAATATAAGAGTGGAAATGGACGTTTGGCATTTTCATTTAAACTTGATGATGACACAGAAAAGAAAAGTCACTATGGAGATACGCAAGCGAAGAAATCATCAGGAACTAAGCAGTCTTTTAAAGCTTGCTCCAATGAAGCAAATGCATGGTTTAATGCACAGCTTGCTGGCAAAGAAGTTGAAGTGACTGTTATCAGCGACTTCTTATCACTCTGTACAACAGAAGGGTATCAAGTTCTTACATATAATGAACAGGAATCAAACAAAGTAACAATTCTTCCGAGTAATGCATTTGATCAAGAGGTGAGCGAGTATACAAACGGCAATCTACCAGCAGTCGGAGCTGTAACATTTCCTAAAGTTGCAACTTGGGATGACTTATGGAGATTGTTTGATAATGGAGAAGGCGATACAAAGAGTTATTCCGCAAGTACATGGAATCCAGATGAATTAACTAGGAGTGGTTATACAGGAGAGTACAATGTAAGCTTTAGCAATCAAGCACAGAAGTATACAAACAATAATATGCATCTGCAAGATGAAGATGTTACAAAACAATGGGAAAATGGTGATAAGTATCACATCAGTGTTCGACTACCTAATACTGTGATAACGAATGATGCAGCAGATAAAACATTTGCCAAGAATGCAGATAATAAGCGTATGATTAAAGATGGTCTTGATATTGGTGATGTTGCAATATCGGAAGATAGAACGGATAATATAACACTTAATCCAGATAAAGCAGGACCAAGTATGCGCGTGCAGAATGGTGAATGGGATGCTGGCAGAACATTCCTATCAGCTAAGAAAGTAATAAAATTTAACAAGACAGCAGGCGGTATTGATTATAGTACAGGTACAATTCCAGATGCAGGTACAGGGCTTAAAAATGTTGCTGCTGAGGACTTTTGGCAGGAAGCAGGTTATACGAAAGGGAAAGCTGAACTTAATGATATTGTTATACAAGATCCAGTATCCATTGAAAAAGCATATGTAGTTGCGAATGACAGTAAATATGACAACCGTACAGATAAATCTGTTGGAAACAGTCCATTAATTGATACATCAAGATACGATGGAAAATGCCCATTGGATATGACATGCGGACATCTTACATTTAGAAATGATGGACTTTGTACATATCTTACAGACGCAGGTAAAACAAAAGTTGGCGATAGGGTACAATTAATACCACATAGTGCATCTTGCTATTCGTCAGTCGCTCCAGCGGATAAGCATAATAATGCAATCAATGCACATGTACATGATGCTTCATGTTTTAGGACAATTGATGTACAGCATAATGACTCAAATAATGCAAGAGATTTAGTGCTTCCAGAAGGAACATATTCAGTCACTATGGCTGGTGGTGCGGGAACGCAATTGCAAGGCAACTATGATTCTAAATATATGGTTGATGCCCCTATTGTGTATTTTAAAATTACAATACCAGAAGGTGAAAAAGTAACAATAAGGATGAAAACAGGAGATGTTGCTACGTATTCTTATAATGAACAAACGAAAGTATTAAAACAAGACGCAGGATATCCAGACGGAAAAAATCCATTATCTGTACAGGCGTATTGGGATTTAAGCGGTTCTAACGAAAACAATACAGCAGGTACAATTAATGTTGCAGCAAGCGGCGGATCTACAAGATTATATGTTGTTACAGAGAAAAATGGAATTGAAACAGAAACTGAATTAGTGGTAGCGCCAGGAGGTTCGGGAGTTCTTTATAGGCAGAAGAATAACAGTATAATTAAGTATGGACGCGGAGATGTATTGGGTATTGACAAAAACTTGTATAACGGAGGTGGTAGCCTTAAGTATAAGACAAGTCTGCTTCTTAACTCGGAAAACAATAAATCCTTAGTAATATCAAATGTGATTGTTACGGGGCTTACAAATGGTAACAGAGGCAAAGGATACGTCGAGATATTTAATGGCATGGATGATCCAGATTATACGTCGATTGATGTGGAATCGGTCTGTGGGTATCTTGTGTGGGATTTTACTTACAAAGAGTATACAGTGCATCAGAAGCAAGTAGATGATAAAGGAGAAGAAACAATTGTACCAACTGAAACTATTGTTAATGGATGTGTGAAAGCCGAAGGTAGGTGTGCTACATGCGGAAGTATTGTAAAGACTTACAGTATCGGTGATGAGGGTACAATACCTGCACCAGTAGAAAACGAAGCATTGGATTCAGAAGGTAATCCGATAAAGTATCTTGATATTGAAAAGATATTTAAAGATGACAAGCTGTACATTCATACCAAGAAAAGTAAGACGTTTAAATTACTTACTGCATACCCTAATAATCCTGATAAGTATGGTGAAGATGCTGGTACACCAGTTAAGGTAAATACGTGTACAAATAAAATGAATGCACACGTATGTTATAAGTTGTGTGGTTGTCCAAAAGAAAATTGGAGTGATCCAGAGAAGTGTAATCACAGTTGGGCGTGTTGGTCGAGTCAGGAGAAGATAATGACTTGTAAAGATGGACATCATTATTTAGATGGGGCAGAACCATCTACTGCACTGGCATTAAGTTGGACAGTACATAATTATGGCGATCAGGCATGCAGTAAACCTTGTGGGGATGACAGCAAGCATGCGGCGGGTTACACAGTAGGAATACATCCGACAACTGGATCAACGGGAAGACCTTATGCAATGATCAACCTTGATAGAGATTTTTGGGTATATTATCCAGACGATGGAGATTTCTATCAAACAGATGCTTATGGGATTATTGATACACAGCAGCAGCGAGGAAAAGGTTATACGAATGGAATGGACACTACTAAGTGGACACGTTATAAGTATGTAACATTTCCTGTTGATGTACTAGCATTGGATAAATCAGGAAGCATACAGACATTTACAGCTGGAACGGCAATTAATGTCTACGATTTATATTCGTATGGAAGTAAATGGGCTAAGGAAGGTGACTTTATGTCACTGGCAGATGGTGATAATGCAAATGGTGATTATTATCATTTCTATTGTCCAATAGAGAATGATGAGAAAGCAAGTGCTGCAGTGGTGTTTAATTCTATTGCAGTTAATGCAGAAGACAAGTATTATACTGAAAATGAAAAACCGATAAATTTTGAACGTTCCGCATATAATTACGCAGCAAGGCATACTACCAAACTGTTACAGTACATAGATGTTGTTGGGTATATTGGATCGTTAACAATAAACGACACGGAAGACCCAAGGTACTCAATGTTGTTCAAGAAAGTTGATTTGACAAAAACATCGCTTGTGCCAAATGTTATTCCAAGTGTAGACTACAATAGTCCAAACTTGATTGTATCGGATACAATAAATGTAAGACAAGATATCATGGATGAAAGACCACCAGCAGGAAGTACAGCAGCGAATAACGGCAAAGGGTATTGGCACGATATTTATAACTCTGGAACATTAGGTTCTGGAACACTTGAAATTCATGATGATCCTACAGACTTGAACAGTCCGTATATTGGGAAGCATATGGGAAATCCAAGACTTCCTCTTACATCAAAAACACTCGTTAAGTATACTGGATGGAATGACTTATGGAATCAAGAGATTCGACCAGGTTATAATCTTTTGATGGATGTACAGACAGTAGGAAACTATTATGGTGAAAATATTAATATCGACTGGGATACGTTAGATACTGCTACAGGTTCAGTTGCATTTGATTATTTGGATACAAATCTTCATTATAAGGTTGATATTATACCTAAGTATTATGTAATGGATTTAGATAATCAAACAGGATCAGTTGCAAATCTTCAGGAAGTGGACGTTTATGCAAAGTCAGGTGATGATTACGTTTTAGTAAATGCACATCATTTTGCAGATTCAGCAGATACAAGAAAAGAAGTTATGAAGGCTCTTACCAGTCATAATATGTATCTTGACTGGGTTACACAGTCGGCGAGAAGAAATTATACAGCAAACGAAAGAATTGCAACAGACTTAGGAAGAAAATATTTTTCTGGAAATGTAGTTCAGGGCGAGAATGGTACAGTTGTTAATAATGGCTCTGTTATCGGACGAGCTCCATCTGCAATGACAGATTACATTGGTAGTTCACAATGGGTGTATCTGAATGATCTTGACAGAACCTTTGTGGGTGATAGCTATACATATGGATTTAACACAAATCCACAGGATATTTTGTTTGATGGTAAATATGCTGTTCAAGCACAACGTTGGCACTTTACATTAGGGCTGCCATCAAGTTCTGTGTTTGTTCCTGCTGATTCAGCGGATGCATGGGTTAATGGTACACAGAAAGGTTATACATCGGCAAGAGCGAAGCAAATCGAATTGTTGAATAATAACAAGCGTGCAGTTATTATCTGTGCTGTTAAAATTCTTGTCCAAGGAGATGTATGGGCTTTGGAGTATGATGGTACGGGCATTAATGACTTGGGTATTGATATACCTATTAAGAATCCGAAAGATAGTCCGAATTACTACCAGCATTTTGATTTACCAGAGAATGATGGATATACATATATAGCAGTCTATTCAAATAGATTTACTGCTGCTGATGATTTAAGAACAGAAGGAACTCATTAATGATAAAGAGTATTGTATAGTGCTGCCTTGTACTCTTTATAATACTGACGAACGTTAAGATTTTCCAATTTCTGTACAGACCATATTATATAAATAGACAATATGTGCTGTACAGAAAGGAAAAATCTAATCACTTATGAGTATAATCCATTCTTAGTATGAAAGACTGATACGGTAGAGCCATAAGAAATAACCAAGCCACGATATTCAAAATCTTTTTCTCTTAATATAAATAAAAAGGAATTATAGGTTATTACCGTATCAGCATTTCATGCTAAGAACCATGCAGTAATTGGGAAAGACATGGTACACGAAAGTATATTAATTGTAGGGACATTCGTTAATTTTGAAACTGTTCAATAATAATTGAAAGAATGGTTTATGTGTGTTGTTAATTTTAGTATTAGAAAAATAATTAAGTAAGGTACAATAAGAGGCATTGGCAGAGGAATCTGTTAATGCCTCTTAATAATGTTTTCTTGAGAAAATATTAAGCTGATATAGAATGAATCTGTACAGATTATCTTTTGGAATAAAATAAAGCAGATTTAATTCCAGCAGTTTTGTACTATCTTTGGGAAATATCCACGGAAATAGATAGGCTTTATATAAACAGTCAGGTCATCTTACTGCTTTAACTAGGTATGTTGGACATTAATTCAGGCAGAATAACGGATAATTTATTTTTACATGAGTGACATACTACCTATCATTTATGAAAGTCCGAGGTAAAAGTATTGTTCTGTAAAGTAAAATAATACTTTTATTAAGTTTGTGGTTATGTTATAATCTGAAACAAGAAAGGATGTGATAAAAAATGGGATTAGCGGAATTTGAATGGAAGAAGGATGAAAAAATAAATGGTGTGATTTATGATATGTCACTAAAACCTAATTAACCTGTTGTGCTAGTTAATTTCCAAAAGTCACATCAATATTTTGAGAATGCTGTCGGACTGTTGTCAATGTGAATGTATCGAAATATTGAATAGAAAAAATTGAAATAGACATAGGTGAAATATTATTTCAAATAATTAAGAGTACAAGGAGCAGTAATAAATGGAGCAGAATAAAAGAGAAGATAGCCCGCAAGAGGCAGTACCTGTAAATAGGAGAGCGAAAGATACATTTTTCAAGAAAGTATACGAAAAAGAAGAACGGCAGAAAGCATTAATATCTTTTCTGCTTGGGCTGGATGCAAATAAAATAAGGATAGCGAATGTACGTCCGATATTGTTAGGAAATAAAGAGAACGATTTGGCGCTTTTATGTGATGATATATTTTATGTCCTGACAGAAGAACAATCATCATTATCACCCAACATTCCTTACAGACTGCTGGAATATATTACCGCAGGACTGCGTTCTCTGGTAGACAGTGAACAAGCATTATATGGGAAAAAACGTGTGTGTTTTCCAATTCCTAAATTGTATTTATTACAGGTTGGATTGGAAATAAAAGAAGAAAAGCTTCCCGAACAGATACAATACGATATTCGTTTAAGCGATTCTTATTTGCAGACAGAGGAAAAGAACCTTAAAAATGCAGAGGCAGATTTAGAAGTGACAGTACACGTATATGATTTTCGAATGACTTTGGAAGAAATGCTAAAGTATATTGAACAAGATATATTACCACAGCGTTTTCAGCTATATATAGTAAACGCATTTAGCTTTTGCGCTATCCAATACTTTTTATATTTATGCAAA
>ERZ778512.2396-NODE-2396-length-10267-cov-6.444085_pt1 | contig 10267 bp, 10 predicted proteins | sample MGYA00510346_ERZ778512 | MGnify/ENA primary metagenome ERZ778512 (study PRJEB29527, sample SAMN07138962) | mouse gut metagenome | material: feces | host: mouse | place: China:Nanjing | collected 2016-01-25 ...
ACGTAGAGGTTGAGATGCATCAAGCCACCACGAAGTGGTTATGCATGGCTTGATGGGTTACAATTCAGCAGGGCTGCCTAAGACTTTACACTAAGCTGTAAAGTCTGAGAGAATACGTAGAGGTTGAGATGCATCAAGCCACCACGAAGTGGTTATGCATGGCTTGATGCGTTACAATTCAGCAGGGCTGAATTGTAACCTATGCAGGGAAATATGCTACAAAGCATTGCAAGGAAGGTGCAATATATTTTAACGAATAAGGGAGGAACAGGTTATGGAAGTAATTAAGGCAAAGGATTTATCCAAAACGTTTCGGGTAAAGCAAAAAGAAAAGGGCATGAAAGGCAGTATTCAATCTGTGTTTCGTCCGCAGATAGCAGAGGTCAGGGCTGTTGACGGCGTTTCTTTTGCGGTGGAGGAGGGAGAAATTCTCGCTTTTATTGGGCCAAACGGCGCTGGAAAGAGTACGACCATTAAAATGCTGACAGGAATCCTTTATCCTGATGGTGGAATGGTGGAAGTTCTTGGCATTAATCCGACCAAAAAGAGGAAACAGCTTGCCTATGAAATTGGGACGGTATTCGGGCAGAAGGAGCAGCTCTGGACGCATTTAACGCCGTATGACAACTTTCGCTTTTTCGGTGCAATCTATGATATTAAGGATAGGGAAACGGAAGCGCGTATTCAAGAGCTTGCTGAGGTTTTTGAACTTGGGGAATTTCTTAATACGCCAGTGCGCAATCTTTCTTTGGGGCAGCGCATCCGCTGTGAGATTGTGGCGGCATTTATCCATAAACCAAAGATTTTATTTCTGGATGAGCCGACGATTGGGCTGGATCCGGTAGTAAAAGAGAATGTACGTTCACTGATAAAACAAATGAATCGAGAACTGCACACAACTATTTTTCTGACCAGTCATGATATTGGGGATATTGAAAAGCTTTGTAAGCGCATTGTAATTGTAAATGCGGGGCAGATTGTTTTAGATGATTCCATGGATCATTTAAAATATCATTATTTAAATAAAAAAGTGGTGGAAATGAAACTACAGGAGAAGACACCGTTGCCTTCGGTACAGGGAATAACAGTTTTAAAGGAGAATGGGTACCGTTTGAAATTGGAGGTAGATACGGCGAAAATAAAGATAAATGAAGCGCTTCGCTATATTGATACAGAGCAGGTAGAGGATATTAATATTTCCAATATTCCGCTGGAAAATATTATAATGGAAATATACAAGTCGGAAGGGAGGGCGCAGGCTGCTTTATGAAAAAATATACAGTTATTTATCGTTCGGTATTGATGGAAAATTTGCAGTATGCCGCGAATATTGCAATGGGATATATTAGTTATTTTATTTTTATCTTTGTATTTATCCAACTTTGGAATTATATGTATGCAGTTCCAGACGAGCGGATTTCGGGTTACACCAAGGAACAGATGATATGGTATTTAATGATAACGGAGATGATATGGTTTAGTGCGCGTTCGGCAACGATAACAAGGCAGGTTTCCATGGATATTCGGGGCGGAAATATCGCTTATTTAATGAACAAGCCTTATCATTATACGCTGTATATTTTGGCAAAATATACTGGGGAATGGAGCATTCAGCTTCCGATGTATGCGTTTTTTGCTGCGGTAATGGGAATTGCAATGGTAGGGAAAATACCAGAATTTCATTGGATAACGCTTTTGGCGTCAGTGCCTTGTATTGTGCTTGGTATTATGATTAATGCGGTTTTTAAGCTGTGTATTAGTCTGCTCTCTTTTTGGATAGAAGATTCCAACCCATTTCAATGGCTGTATGACAAAGTGATTTTAGTGGTCGGAACGATTTTTCCGATAGAAATATTTCCCGCAGTATTGCAGCCACTCTTAAAATTAACACCGATTTATACGGTTTGTTATGGGCCGGCAAAGCTGATTGTAGATTTTAGTATGGGAAAATATATCGAGATTTTGCTGGCGCAGGTGTTGTATCTGGCAGTTGGAGGGGGTATTATGTTTTTTATTTATGCAAAGGGGGTAAAGAAACTGTATGTTAATGGTGGTTAAAAATCAATTGAGGGTGTGCCTGCTTTCCTTAAAATACAATATTATGCGGGAGATGCTGAATAAGGTTACCTTTTTGACGAATATCGGTTTTATGATGCTGAACAACGCGGCATTTATTGTGCAATGGATTATTTTGCTGCGTCTAAAGACGGATATTGGAGGGTATACATTGCGGGAAATTATGCTGTTGTGGGGGCTTGCAGCAAGTACCTTTGGGCTGGCACGGATTTTTTTTGCAAGAGCATTCGCATTGCCGGAACTGATAATCAGTGGCAAACTGGATTCGTATTTGGTCGTGCCCAAAAATGTGCTGCTTAGTGTGATTACTTCCGCTACAAATACTTCCGCAATTGGAGATTTATTGTATGGGCTTGTTGTTCTTTGTATATTCTGCTTTAGTGTAGAGCGGTTTTTTCTCTTTCTGTTATTTACAGTAACCGGAGGCGTAATTATAACGGCATTTGCGCTGCTTATGGGGAGTTTAACATTCTGGTTTGTACGCGCGGATGCGTTTGGGTATCATATGGTAAACTGCATTATTAGCTTTGCGACTTATCCGGACGGGATTTTTCAAGGGATAATAAAAGTGCTGCTTTACAATGTAATTCCGGTGGGAATGGCGGTTTATCAGCCAGTGCATATGATGATACAGTTTAATGTTGGCGGATTGCTGGCAGTGCTTGGATATGCGGCAGCAATTACAGCGGTGGCGGTGTTTGTGTTTTATCGGGGGCTGCGTAGATATACTTCGGGGAATTTGATGGAGGCACGGATGTGATAACAGCAAAACTATTTGAAAATGGGAGGAGTCAGGCAGTCAGACTTCCAAAAGAGTGCCAGTTTTGTGGTGATAGATAATGGTAACAGACGCAGAACAAAATTCTGGGGATAATGTTTAATTTTTATAACTTATCCCAGAATTTGGTTGTCCTAAATGAAAGATAAGAGTTATTTCTTTTCAGGAGGATAGAAAACGAGCAGATCTTCTATCTTGCATTCCAGTACGGTACAGAGCTTGCAGAGGACAAAAACATCTAAGCGGGTAATATTGTTGGTGCAATAATTGTCAATCTGTTTCCAATTCATTTCCGCCTTGTGTGATAGCTTGTTTTTGCTGAATCCCTTTTCCTTTAATAGTTCATTCAGCCGAATTTCCATATGTCCATAATGATCTTCCACTTCGTCACCTCTAATATTCGTATTCTTTATGATTTTAAACGTTATAATTCTATATTTGTATTCCCAGTCAAGTTTGGTTAACGTGTTAGGAATTGAATAGTTTCTTATTTTCTGTCGAAAATTGTAAATGTTTTTTCCTTGCAAATTTATTTTATACTTGTTATAGTAAAAATATAATCTTAAAGAAGTATTATAATACTTTATGCAGAAACATAAGTTTGATAATGGGGGATGCGTATGGATAATTTTAAGGATATGTTTTTTGAACTGCTTAATAATACTGCACGGCGAAACAATTTGCCGTGCAGTTGCGCCATCTAACTATTAAAACTTCCGTCCCATATAGGCATATCTGTAATATATGCCTTATTTACAGCAGGAACATAATATACGCCATAAAGTTTTATTCTGTTATCTTTTTTCATGTCAGGCAGTTCAACATAGAACCGATAATAGGGCATATAGTATTTTTCGTGCTTACTTGTCCGATATACAAGCTCTCTTTTCGCAATGTAATTTTCTCCGGGCATTTCATAGGGGACAGTGGTAATATAATTCCCGTTGAGCAAAAGTTCTTTTGCTTCTTCGGCAGAGATAATGGGATAATCCGCAACTTTTTTAGACAAATTCGGCTGGAAAATTCGTGCCATATATAGATCGCCATTTTCGTCACAATAAAACGCTGTCCGATTGAAATTGTAATTGAGAATTAGATCCGTTAGATTATTAGCTGCATTATAAAATTCAATCTTATAACTTTGCTGCAGATCAATATTATAATCGCCGCCATAAATATTGATCTGGGGATTATCCATTCCTAATAAATCTTTATACGTTTCTTTCAAATATTCGGCAACAGAAGCAATATCGTCATAGGACGAATCGTAAGAAAACACATAGCCGTCAGGAAGTGTCACTGCTGGATCAAAGGTGATTTTCGCGGTTAGAGAAGCATCTACTTCAATTTCTATGCCATTTTTTTCCGCAATCACTGCTGTCGGATTGAAATAACCATCTGGAATATCACCATTGGTCTTTTCTAACACAGCAGCTTGTTCTTCCGCGCTTGGTGTATTATCAGAAATAGGGAGATTGTCTGTATCCATACCAAGACGATTTGCAACTTCAAGTAAATAAGTTTTCATTATTGTAAAGTCTGCGCCATGTTCGATGAAGTTCTCATCATAAGATAGTGGGTTTTGATAAACGGGTAAGGTGGATATTTCCATATTCTCGTTCCAAGGATTTGCATTGACTAATTCAGATATTTCATAAGCCATATATCCCTCAAATCCCATTGCTTCATTTGAAGTTTCTGAAATGGAAAGCATAGGAAGTTTGGGCAGTTCTTCCATAAAATTGCTTTTTGGAATGAACTGTGTAACAGAAAATATGACGAAAGCAAGGAAAGCAGCCGCAGCACTCCACTTGATCCAAATATTTTTTTTCTTTGTTTTTGCGTCGTTGACTGCACCATAGATAAGATTGTCGTCAATTTTTCCAATCGCATTCAGAAGTTTTTCGGTTTTCATAAAGTGATGCCCTCCTGTTCAAGGTAAATTTTTAATTCGTTGCGCATACGAAAAAGCAAAGATGCAGCCTTGCTTTCACTTATGTTGTAGTTTTTAGCAATATCTCGTATTGGGTAGAGAAACCAATAACGGCTGATAAAGATATTACGTTTTTGTTCGGGCTGTTCCCACAAAAACTGGTTGATGGATTTTACCAAGATTTTTTCCTCAACGATCTGTTCCACACTTGTTTCTGAAGGAATACAATCTTCTAATTCCGACAACACAAGTTCCGTTTGCCCAAGTCTGCGTTTTCTAGCGTTATACTGTTTAAAGCGGTTGAGCGATAAGTTGCGCGTGATTTTACCCAAGTAGGTGGACAAATGTTCTGGACGTCGTGGCGGCATGGATTTCCATGCCCCTAAATAGGTATCATTGACACATTCCTCTGCGTCCTCCTTGCAATGTAAAATATTGTAGGAAATCGCATGACAATATTTGCCGTATTTTTTGGCAGTTGCAGATATGGCATTTTCTTTCCGCTCCCAATATAGGTTAATAATTTCATGGTCTTCCATGGTAGTCTCCTTTCCTGTTCTGTAAGGAACTGTAGAAAAAGAACGAAAAATAGGTAACCGTTCAGCCTTTGGATTCCTGTTACAGGCATCAAGCCATGCAAAACCACTTCGTGAAAACCACTTCGTGAAAACCACTTCGTGAAAACCACTTCGTGGTGGCTTGATGCATCTCTGCCACTATGCTGTTTTACGGGGCTGTCGCATTAAGGAAGATCTATACAAGATATTATAACAACGTGCTGCGTTTAACACTATATCTTGTATAATCAAGGCTTATTGCGACAGCCTCTAGGCTGAACTGTTACAAAAATAGTTTCGTAGGATTTTTTACAGTACTTAAAGACCTTCAATTATATACACAACATAATCTGCCGTTCATTGCATGAAAAACGAAAATTTTTGTGTTGTTACTTTTATTATTTCACAATTTCCCATAAAATGGGAGGTTTTTTACTTCAAATTTTTAAGCGTTACTGTTGAGGACATAGGTTGTGGAGATAGCATTGCTAAAAAATTCAATTATATTCATATCAAATCATATTAGTGTCTTGATAAAGAGATAAAAATATAAAGATAAGTATTCAGCGATTTCAAAAATAGTGTTGGAGCGTTTTAGATATTCTACAGATGAAGTCTTAAATTTATATAAATTGTTTGTGGAAGAAATTATTGATCGTTACGCAAATGAAACCGCATTAGTTAGCCTGCTTATTCCTACATCAATAATGTCTGATAAGACATGTATGAAATTGAGAACACATATGCTTAAGAATAACAAATTGATTTCGGTGAAAGTAATCGGAGAAGACAGCGGCTATATAGATGCACAACAGGCATTGAGTGCAATCCTTTTACAAAAAGGCAGTAAAACAGATAAAGTAGCTGTTATCAAAGATTATTGCAATAACCCAGAAGATATTGCGGAAGTTGCAGTGAAAGATATTTTGAACGAAAACACTGGAAATGCGATTGCTGCTGTTTCTTCAAAGGAATATCAAGTTCTGAGAACGTTAAGGCAGTTTCCGGTTGTTAAGGAACTTCCCTTTGTGGTCAATTTAAGAGGAGAACTGAATTTAACAGCAGATAAACATAGTATTGTTAATACCAATACAGGTTATTTGTTGATAAGGGGAAGAAATATTAATTATTACAATTTGCTTACTGCGTCGCAAAGTGAATTTATAGCAGATGAATTTGTTAATACAACAAAAAAGGGATGTTACATTGAACAAGAAAGAATTGTATGTTAGCAAATTGCGAATATGAATAAGAAAAGGCGCGTAACTTTTGCTTTGTGCCCCAAGAATTATGTATTGGGAAATTCGTGCAATTTTATATCCGTGAAAGAAAATCCATATGGAATTGATATATACACTCTATTAGGTTTGTTCAATACCAAGATAATAAATTGGTTGTTTAAATTATCCAGCAGCAATAATCATGTCAATAATTATGAAATTGACTGTTTCCCGATTCCGGTAAAAGCACCAGAACTAAAGAAAATATCATTACTTGCTAAATCGTTCTTGGATAAGCAAAATGATGCAATCCTTGAGGAGATAGAGCAATTAGCATATAAAGCGTATGGAATTTCAATATCCAAAGCAGAACAGGAAATGGAACTTATGTGCATCCTGTTCATGAAAGAGTATTAACGGTAAGAGAGGCTGCAAGATTTCAAGCGTTTAAGGATGATTATTACTTCTTTGGTAATAAAACGCAGCATTTAAAACAGGTGGGCAAGGCAGTGCCTACGCTATTGGCATATCAGATAGCACGTGAAATAAAGAAGAAAACGGGTTGTTTTAAGTCCATTGATTTATTTTGCGGTGCGGGTGGTATGACAGAAGGATTTAAGATGGCAGGCATTCAGTCATTGTTAAGCAACGATATTGAAGAAAGTGCTTGTATTACTTTAAAGATAAATAATCCTCAAATTAAAGTGTTGTGCGGAGATATAACCAAAGAAGAAACGAAAAATGCCATTGAAAAGGCTGCACTGGACGGAGAAGCAGATATTATATGTGGAGAACCTCCTTGTCAAGGATTTTCAATGGCAGGTTTTAGATCAGAGGATGACCCAAGGAATCAATTGTTCCGAGAGTTTGTCGATATAGTTAAGAGAGTAAGTCCTAAAGTTATTGTAATTGAAAATGTTGAAGGGTTGTTGAGTTACCAAGGTGGAAAAACATACCGTGAAGTACACACACTCTTTACGGAACTTGGTTACAATACAGAAGGCAGGATTTTGATGGCAAGTGATTATGCCGTTCCTCAAAAAAGAAAAAGGGTTATTATTATATGCACTCGAAACGATATGGATATATCTCCTGGAGAATTGTTCCCAACACCAATAACAGTTGATGAATCATGCCAAGTTACTGCAAGGGAAACGATAGCGGATTTGGAAAACGTTCCTTGTGATGATACCGCAAAATATGTTGATTATGATGAATCGGATATACTTGAGTTTTTCAAGGGCAAAATAACATATGAAGAATATGTAAATCTAAAAACTCCAGATGAACGGATTATTCTTTTCTCTATTGTTTCAATAAGGCTAATTACAAGTCGCTTGTTTTTAACCAAAGAAGCATCCGATTCAATGCGGGAACAGATAGATTTAAGGGTTGCAATTTCAACTGAATTGAGGTTCAATGTGGTCGGCTGATGTGCCATCAAAGAACCTACTGCCCATAAATTGATTCGCTGCGTGGATATTTCCATCACTCCAGTATTCGTAGGCACGTCTGTCTTTGGTATAGGATTTAAGGTTTTCTTTTGAACGTCCTTTATCCTGTGTGGCTCTACAACAACGGTTATATGTATGGAAACCATCATATCGATCAGGGAAATTCGACATTGCTCCCGGACCCAGGCATTTTTTATCACCTTTACAGCAAGCATATTCTATTGCATCTATAATTTCATCTTGTTTAGAAACGCGTGCATCTAAATCTAAGTCCCCCTTGCTAATCAAGAAAGCAGCGATATCATTCTTGCGAACACCACGGTTGATGAGTTCGTCCCAGATATCACGGATGTGGTCACAGTCGGAAAAATCTGTATCAGACTTCTTGTTTAAGGATTTGAGGAAATTTGCATTTGGGTAGTGATAATAAAGGGACATTTCTTTGCCACAAATTTGGCATACTTTCCATTTGGTTGGGTGGATTTCAAGCATAACATCGGCATACATACCCGGGTAGGTTTCGTGTCTTGCTACAAAGCCTAGTTCCTGTGCCTTATTAATGCACGGATATTCTATAAAATACTAAATAACACAAATGTAGGAACTGTGTTACTTTTCACACCCACGCCAAAGTAGTGGGAATTATGCGCCAAAATGCTTGCACTTTAGCATTTTGTGTGCATCAATTGTAACGGAACTGCGGTTACCGTTCACTCAGGACTTAGCATTCACTGCTAAGGAATTGTCCCAAAATAACTTACCATATCCCTTGTCTTTTTCTGCGCTATCAAATTGCTCAAGCAATTACTAAAAAATCAGTTATATAGCCCACTATGCGCCCGATTTTTTAGCGGCGCTATCAAAGGAAAATCCTGCGGACTATCCGTGACAATAAAAGCCAAAGACGGCAGCGGATTTACAGGCGAAATAACAAAAAAGTGCATCGCTTATGAAGCGATACAAGTGTCCGGCGTGTAAGTAGAGAACCCCATGAATAGCGAAGAAGGACGATTCCCTACTCGATTGTGCCAAGTTGTGTAAGGGAGATATTTTCGTGGAAAATTTGATTAAAAGATTAAAAATAACTAAAATTACTTAATAAATGTGATAAATATATGAAAAAATTAGAAAAAGATTAGCTAAAAAATCAATTTTCAGCAAATGAAATAAATGTTATATTTTAAGAACATACACAATATTGTGCTTTTGTGCATCTTCTGCAAATTTTAGAAAATAAATTTATGTAAAATGACGGCAGCACAGCAAGGTGTATTAGTAGGATATTGGTGGATTTCAGAAAGGAGAGAGCATGATGATTCGTAACAAAGGAGGCAGTTTTAAAAAGTTAGTATCAATTATAATGGCTGCTTTTATGGTGACAAGTTCTATACCGCAATTTGCGATATCTGTTGGGGCAGAGGAACTTAGGGAAAACAATGTAGAAAACCAAGAACGGGAAGATGAACAAGAGTATAGTTCATCGGCGGTATTAGATGATGAAAATGAAGAAAACAGCCAGTCGACGGAAACAGTATCAAATGAAGAATCGGAAGACCAGATATTAATACGAGATAGTTTTGAAGAAACAAAAGAAGAATCTTTGGAAGAAGAATCAGTTATAAATTTGGAAGAAAATAGGACAGAAGAAAAAGGTGGAAAGGCACTGCGCTTTCCGATAACGGCAGTAACCGATGGAGAATGGAAGGACATGATACAAAAGGATATCATGGCACCATCAAGTCTGACATTTGAAGGGAATTTAAAGAGTGATTACCAGATAAGTTATGATTTATATATACCATCACAAGCTGAGTTTGAAGGAGGATTTTATATTAAATCTGTAGCCAAGCTTGGAGAAGGTGATGGGGAATGGACACAAAATGAAGAAGATGGAATAAATATCGAAAGAAAAGATTTTAATGTATGTGAAGAAAATACTGCACTTGTAAGATATACATATAATGGAACTTTGGGAAAAGAAGCAGAAAAGTATAGTGTATTAAAGGCGATTGTAGTAGCAGTAGGAAGTTCAAACAGCACCTATGAAGGAGTAATGTTTGTAGATAACGTAAAGCTGACAGATGAAACCGGAAAGGTATTGATGTTAGAAGATTTTACGTCCTATGATGGTGCAGTAGAATTAGGAAATATGGAAGGCATAGAAGGCGGAGGTGATGATACAGAAGAAAAGCCGGAAGAAAAAGGTGGAAAGGCACTGCGCTTTCCGATAACGGCAGTAACCGATGGAG
>ERZ778512.2418-NODE-2418-length-10168-cov-8.593197_pt1 | contig 10168 bp, 7 predicted proteins | sample MGYA00510346_ERZ778512 | MGnify/ENA primary metagenome ERZ778512 (study PRJEB29527, sample SAMN07138962) | mouse gut metagenome | material: feces | host: mouse | place: China:Nanjing | collected 2016-01-25 ...
GGGGATTTTTTTATATATTTGCGGCGTGAGATGTTTGTGGAAGCCTTGATTCCGGGTGTTCTGAATGGAGGATTTTATCGCTTATTCGGACATTTTCCGAGCCGGCGAAAGGATGCCGCTCGGTGGATTGGGGTACACAAGTATCTGATAAGCAGCATATAGAAGTAGACAAAGCCGGTTGCGCTTTGCTTAGACCGGAGTTGCAGCCCCGGTCGGATTGCCAATACTCGGAATTATCGGATTCGGAGCATGCAGGGCAAGGCACCGGAACGGAATGAAAGGAATTTTAGAAATAAAATAGTGGCATGGCTGTCCGGCTTTTCGCGGCGCTTGTTCAAAAGGATGGTTCCGCTGAACGAGGGCTTCCTGGCGGGGACGGCTGTGTGCTTGGGCAGTAACTAAGATAAGTTATGAAGATAGTGAATAACACTCCCAAATTTTTCCGGTGGATGCCGGTGCTGTTATGCGTCTTGTCGATGACGTCGGTCCTGCGGGCCGGCGGCGCTCCTGTGCCTCCGGGCGAAAATTCCCAGCTTTCGATCAGCGATTCGACTTATCGCCAGGTTATTACGGAGGGTTCCAAAAGTCTGAGCTGCTACCTGAACTATCCGCAGGGAAGCGCCAAGATCATTCCCGATTTCGAGAACAACTCCAGCGAGCTGCGCAAACTCGACGACTTCATCCGCCAGGTATTCCGTGACAGCCTTATCTACGTCGACTCGATTCGTCTGAGCGGCTACTGCTCCATCGAGGGTTCGTACGGCGTGAACGAACGGTTGGCCAAGACCCGTGTAATGGGCTTCAAAAACTATCTCGACAACGAATACGACCTGTCGCAGCGTTATCCCATCCGTGTCAATTGGGTGGCCGAGGACTGGGACGAACTGCTCAAGCTCGTCGAGGATTCGGACATGCCCAAGCGCGACGAGGTGATTTATCTGATTGAGAACGTAGGTGTTTTCCAGGGCCGCGAGAAACGACTGATGGACCTGGACAACGGCGTTCCTTACAGATACATGTCCAAACATTTCTTCCCGGGACTGCGCCGTGTGGAAATTACCGTGAACTACGACCTCCGCCGCATCCTTGAGGAGAAACTGCATACGAAACTTTCGCAGGAAGAATTCGAGGCCGCGCTGGCCAAGGAGCGCGAGGAGGCTTTGGCCGAGGAGCGCCGTCTGGCCGAACTGGCCCGGATGGAGGAATCCGCGCGTCTGGAAGCCGAACGGCAGGCCCGCGAAGCCGAACGGCTGGAAGCTCTGCGTATAGCGCAGGAGGAAGCCCGCATCCAGGCTGAACGTGCCGCCGCCGAACAGGCCCGGTTGGAAGCAGCCAAACGGGCCGAAGAAGAAGCCCGCATCGAAGCGGCCCGCAAGGCAGCCGAAGAAGCCCGCCGCAAGAAAAAGGAGAGCCGCAAGCTCCGTCCTATCTTTGCGCTGAAAACCAACTTGGTGGCATGGGTCGGATTCGTGCCGTCGGGTGCCGCCAGCTTCAACATGACGACTTTCATGCCCAACCTCGAGGGCGAACTCTACCTTGGCAAGCGTTTCTCGCTTTCCGGTTCGGGGCTCTACTCGAACTGGGCGTATGACGGCGGCAAGAAATTCTGGGGCCTTTCGGCTTACAGCCTTGAACCGCGCATTTGGATCAAGGGCGACCGCCTGTTCCGTGGCGTCTATTTCGGTGTCTACGGCGAATTCGGCGACTTCAACAAACAGGAGGGCCGCGAAGAGGGCGTAAACACCAGTTCCAACTTTACGGGCGACTACTGGCATGCAGGCATTTCGGTAGGCTACATGTTGCCGCTGGGCAAACATTGGTGCGCCGAGCTGAGCCTGCGCGGCGGTTACCGGAGCGCCTCCTACAACAAATACACCCGTACCTTCGAGACCGACGGCATCTATAATTACGATGACGAAGCCGGCAAGAAAAATGAATTCGGACTTACGGGCGTGAGACTGAATATCGTATACCGCTTCGGCCGCGGACGGCGGTAGCGGAACACAATAAAAGGCGGCCGCGGCCCGTATATAAGGGGCGCGCGGCAAGCCGCAGAGAGCTAAAACGAGAATATCCGTTCGTCCCTGCAACGGGCCGTTAGTAGATAAAGCGTTATTATGAAAAGATTGTTTACATACATGCTGTTCGGCGCCCTGTTCTTCGCACTGGCGGCAGAGACAGGTTGCACCAAGGAAACTCTGGATCATTACAAGAACGAGGGTTTCGTGGACATCGAGCTGGCGTGGCCGGAGGGTGCCGCACCCAAAGGCACCCGGGTCCTCTTCTATCCTGTCGCTGCCGATGGCAAAGCCTTGGCTGCTGCTGAGGGAGAGCAGGTTCTTACCTATCAGAGTTTCGAGTGTCCGGCCGACGGATTCCACGGCAGAGTGCCTGTGGGTTCCTATAAGGTGCTTGTTTATAACAGCGATACGGAAAATCTGATATTGCGTGGCGAGGATGACTATGACAAGGCGACGTTCCATGTGATGACCGAATCCGAACTTGCGGCGGCCGGAAAGAATGCGGCGCGTGCCAAGGAGTGCATCACTCAGCCGAAGAATCTGTTTGTGGCCAACTGCGTCCATAATCCGGCCGACGGCCAGCGAATCGATGTGGTGACCGTTCAGTTCCGCGAACGGATAGAGGTGAAAGCCCAGCCCAAGGCATGTGTCAAGACGGTCATTCTCCGCATCAAGGTGGAGGGCGACGATCTGATTGCGCTGGACGGCGGTACGTTCTCGGGTGTTTCGCCCTCGCACCATTGTGCGACGGCCAAGTGCGCCACGACCTCCGAAAGCGTGAACTTCCCGACCGACCGGGTTACCGACAACAGCGGCTATAATTACAAGGCCGAAATATCGGTACTCGACCTTATCAAGCCGAACAGCGGTTTCGGCACCCATACGGTCCGGCTCAACGTGGTTCCCAACGGAGGCGATCCCTATACCGTCACGGCCGACGTCACCAAGGTTGTCGACCAGTTCTTCAAGGACAACGGCGGAACCATCCCCGTGACGATACCTGTGGAAGTCGGTATCGAACTCAAGAAGATCGGGGGCGTATTGACGGCCCAAGTGACGGATTGGATTCCGGGTACCGGAGGCGGTACGATCGGCGATCCGGTCGAAAATGAGGTCCAGTAGAGGGCTGTATGTTTGTGGAGTATAAAAAAGTTACAGATATGCTTAGAAATTCCTTGTTCGTTATCGCCTTCTGCGGGCTGCTGGCTTCCTGTTCCAGACAGGAGCTGGAACTGCGCGAGACGGACGGCGTGATCCGGCTCGGGGTCGGTAAGGTCACCAGGGCCGAAGTCCAGACGGCGACCGACCTTGGCAACAATATCGGCATCTATGGCGTACAGTTGCCCAACACGACTGCTTCGGGCTGGGGCAATGCGCTGTCGATGGACAACGTCCGGTCGACTGCGGTCGAGGCGTCGGGTGCAATCTCATGGGACGGTATCTATTATTATCCCGCCGACCCTGCGCATTACGTTAAGTTTTGTGCCTACTATCCGTATGCCGACGGCGTTCGGTTTTCTCTCGATGCTCCGGCCACCGGAAAGGCTCCGGTCCTGCGTTTCACGCTGAATGGTTCCGACGATATTCTGTACTCGGCGCCCGTGGTGGGCAGTCGTGACAATACTACTCCTCTGTCTTTGGTTTTCAGCCATGCGCTCACGCAGCTCAAGTTCGAGATTCAGGATGTGAACGAGGCGCTTACGGGCAAGACTATCGAAAATATCGTCATCCAGAATGCGAATACCGTTTCGTCGATGAATATCGAATCGGGTGTTTTCGGAGAGTGGTCGACGCCGGCCGAACTGAAAGTTCCCGGCATCGAGGGCAAGAATATCACGCTCGTCGACAAGAACCCGTTGGCTGCGGGCGATGGAATCATGTTGCAGCCCGGCTTGGCGTCGTTCAAAATCCGGCTTGAAATCGCAGGCCATGCCTATCCCGATGTGGAAATCAAGCCTACGGGAGAGCTCGCGTTTGCCGCCGGACACTCGTACAAGATTACGCTGACTTTCAACGAGAAGGTGGAGGTCTTCGCCAAGGTGGTGGTTATCCCCTGGGAGCTCGCCGGAACCGGCTCGGCCGTCATCCAATAGCAGAACGAACCTTAAAACCATATTATAGTAACACGGAAAATCATTTATTAACTTCTTTATCAATCTTTTTATTATGAAAAAACTGTTTTTCTCTCTGCTTGCCGTAGCAGCTATGGCAAGTTGCTCGAAGAGCGAATTGGCAGAGCGTCCCAACATTGACGGTGGCGACGTAGAAATTCTGGCCAAGTCGACCGCACTGAGCATCTCGACGCGTGCTCCTTTCGAGGGCAGCACCATCGACGCTACCCACAATTTGGTGGCTAAGGTTTGGGCAACCAAATCGAAAGGCGATTACACGGGTAGTTCTACAACTGGTAGCCATGTTCCTTCTTACAATGCTAGCTTCAAGAATACCGACAAGATGACTTTCGTCGATGCCAACAAAGTTGGTTTCGATGCTACCGTATCCCCGATGTATTTCCCCGCAGATGCTGACGAGGTTTATCTGTTCGGTCTCTATCCTTATGATCTGACGTGGACTGCTTCGACTACTTCTCAGCAGACCTCGGCTCAGACGCTTATCGACGGTAAGTCGGACATTATGGTTGCCCGTCAGGTAGTGGCTAGCAAGTCGAAGCATCAGCAGGCAACTCCGGAGTATCCTACCCTGGCTTTCGAGCACATGCTGACCAAACTTATCGTAAAGGTTAAGGCTAACGACCAGGCTGCCATCGACGCTTGGGGTGCTATCACGGACATCACGCTGACGGGTGCTGCTGGTGGTCTCCGCAATCAGATGACCGTTGAGTGTGTAGATGGTGTTGCCAGCACTCCGCTGACTGCTACCTATGGCATCAGCGGTGGTAGTGTGGATCCGTTCGATTTCTATCAGATGGATATGACCGCTACCCCTGAGTATACTGATACCGCTTTCAATGGCCTGACGCCCGGTGTTGATTTGACGACTACCGCTACCAACGTAGCTTATGTGCTGGTTGCTCCTCTGAGCACTCCGAATACCTCGAAAGATGATTTCACTATCGAGGTAAAGACCAAGAATCACACGACCGCTTACGAGGTTAAGATCAATTTGTTGGATGCTACCAATGCAGATTACGCTCTGTCGACGAAGGGTAAGTACTTCGAGATTACGCTGACTTTCAAGGCTACCGAGATTCAGGCTCAAGCTACCGTTGCCGCATGGGAGAACGGCGGTAACGGCGGTGCCGACATCCAGTAGTTCTGCTTTCCGTTCCGCGAGACGCACTTAGTGCTTCGGAACGTGTATACAGGCTGTAAGGGGTTGAATGTCCCCTTACAGTCACCAAGGAAATAACTCAATAAAGTATATGACAATGAAAACGTTTGTTAGACAAGCCGTTCTTTCGGCGATGGGTCTTTCGGCCATGGCGTTGGCCGGTTGTTCCAAGGCCAGCTTGGACACGCCCGTTGCGCCTGTCGGCGAGAGGGTCGAAATCACCCTCGGTGCCGAAGTGGCTTCTACCGCTAAGGTCAAGGCCGGGCTTTCGCGTGGCGTCGTCGACAAGGGTTCCGCAGGTCCGTTGTTCGTTAGCTTCGCGCGTATCGACCAGGACGAGACTACGGGTAAGTATCCCGTCGATTATTCGGACGTCGATTCGGCTTTCGTCGCTTCGTGGAAGGGTACTTTGGCGTCGGCCGACGGTAGTGCTACCGCTATCAAGTTCTACGACCCCAAGTTCTACCTTTCGCGTGCGTCCAACAATAGCACCAAGTTGGTCGGTTGGTATCCGCAGACTGCTTTCAAGAGCGGCTCGAACGGCGTGATCGAGATTGCTGTCAACGGCTCGAACGACATCATGTTGACCGAGGAGTTGGAGGGTAGCAAGGACAAGTGTTTCGGTACTTACGTGAGCGATGGAGACGCCGGCAACCGGATTTTCCACTTCAGCCATCAGCTCACCCAGTTGCGCTTCTTCGCCTATGGCGTCGACGCCGCTGCACCCGGGGTTTGGGGTAAAATCAAGTCCATCAAGCTCAAGGAGCAGTTGCCCACGTGTGAGATTACGTTGCCCGCCACGGTCGCTTTCATCGGTACGGCCGCCCATTTGGCTTTGGTCAAGAAAAAGGCTTCCGGCGATGCCAATATTGATTACGGTACCGATGGCTTGGAGTTTTCGTTCGATTCGTCGGTTGCCGCCGATGGGGACGAGCAGGCCAATCGTGAAAAGAGCGCTACGGAGTGCGGTTATGCCATGGTCGCTCCTATCGCCGCGGGTGGTAAGCTCACGTTGATTATCGAGACCGAGAAAGGCGGTGAGCGCGACAATATCGCGGTTTCCTTGCCTGCCGATGGGTTCAAGGCTGGTTTCGCTTATAATATCTACTTGCGTTTCTCGGCTATTACCATCGAGCCCAAGGCTGCCATCAGCGAGTGGCAGACCGGCGGTAACGTCAATATCGAAATGTAATACTGCCCGTTCGGCCGGGCGCGTAGCTTCACACGGCGTGTTTCGTGTCTTCCCCCGGGTTCCTGCCTTGCGGTTCGGGCTCGGTGCGGGAGGGAGCAGGTCGCGTACGGGTCGGGCCGACGGTGTTTCGTTCATGTTTTTGTAGTTTTTGAGATTATGAAAAAAGCGTTATTCATCTTGTTGTTGGCAGCAGCGACCGGATGCCATAAGAAAAGCGAGTTCGTCGTGCCCGAGCCCGAGGGCGACCGGGTTGCGGTCGAGTTCGTTTTGCCCGGGGTCTTCGCTTCCGCCAAGCCCGCGTCCAGAGCCGATGCGCCCCAGCCCATGGAGCCCGTGGAGTTGGCCGTCGGTACGACGGTCCGCGTCTTGGCTTTCCAGCGGGCTGCGGGGGCTGTTTCGGCCGATATTACTGCCGATAAGTGTGTTGCCGAGGCTACCTATGTCGTCGAGGAGAAGCTCGAGGATGACGGTACCAAAAACCGGGTTTTGGTCGCTTGCAATGTCAATCCCGCTACGGGGGCTGTCGACAATGCCAATACGGCTGATCCCGCTCAGATTCGTCTGCGGGCCGACAAGTACGATTTCTATGCACTCACGCCCGCTACGGCCATCGCGTCGCCTTGGGAGGTTTCTGTCAACCACGGTGTCGACCACGCATCATCTTGCACCGACGGTGTGGATGGTACGGGCATCGCTGTTGCGCCCAATGTTTCCGGCGCGGCTCCGGTCTATACGCAGTCCGTCGAGCTCGATATGTTGGAGCGCAAGTGCAGCCAGGTCAGTTTCTCTGTCGACCGTAAGTCGGAGAATGTCAAAAAGGTGGTGATTAAGTCGGTGAAGCTCACCGAGATTGCCCCGGAGCCTGCTGTCGCTAAACTTTGCGAAGCGTTGCCGCTTCCCGCTGTCAACAACGGTTCTTTTGAGATGAAAGGCACTATTTTCAGTGCTGTCGACGGAAAGGATTATCAGTTTGCCGGTAAGGAGGAGGTTTTGCCTAAAAGCAAGGCTAAGTTCGGTCTCTCCATGACCGTCGAGTTCAACGATTCGGGTAAGGAGACCATCTTGGATGCTCCGGTTGAAGCTATGCCTGAATGGGCGTTCGAGCCTAATTTGCAGTATTGCTTCGTCCTTACGTTGAAAGGCGGTGCTTTCGTTCTTTCATTGGAAGTTTTGCCTTGGGACACTGAGTGGAAAAGCGACCTCGAAATCGGCGGTTGGCCGCGTGTTCCCGTCGAACTCGGAGATTGGGCGGTCGATTATTGGTCGGATCCAACTTTGGGTGCAGGCGTTTATCCCGTCTTCGGTGATGGTTCCGGCAATGCGTGGACCGCAAATCCCGATTTGGATATGACAATCGGCGGTAAAAATTGATTCCCGTTCGATTGTGTAGATTAGAAGTCAGAAGTTCAAAGAATTATTAAATACAAATGATTATGAAAGGTTTGAAAAAAATCATGTCGTTTGTCCTTGTCGGGGCTTTGTTTGCGGCTTGCAGCAAGGACATCGAGACGGTCGAGCCGAGCGCTCCTTCTACCGGGGGCGAGTTGGTGCCGACTACGTTGAGTATCTCTGTTCCTTCGATGAACAGCCCGGTTGTTTCTCTCGTTCCTCGTACGGAGAGCGTTCGGATGCGGGGCGAGGAAGCTGTGTCGCTTTCGTCCGGCGATGATTCGATTACGCGTGCCGGCGACACTTCGGCTACGGATGCTGAGAAAGCCGTCAAGAATCTTTGGATTCTCCAGTTCGACAACAGCAACGGTAAGTTGATGTTCAAGGAAGTTGTTGAAAATGTAACTTTGACCGATTCCAAAGCTTCGTTGGCCGTTGCTTTGGAGGCTTCCGACAATTGTACGGTCTACGCCATCGCCAACGTGGGCAAGAACAAGTTCGACAGCGCCGAGAAAGATAAGTATCTGCTTTCTGCGTTGGAAGCCGATGGCTTCGGTGTCGGTACCAGCTTCGACATTAAGAATGGTCTGCCGATGAGCGCTAAGTGGACGGGGCAGACCAAGGACCCCTCGGCTTATGACGAACAGCATCCCGCTCCGACGTTCAAGATGGAGCGTATGGTAGCCAAGGTTACGTTTACTTGTAAGTTCGCTCCCGAAATATCCACCCATAAGTTTACGTTGGAGTCGATTCAGTTGTGTTCTGTGCCTGAGAGCGCTGCTTACAAGGCTCCGAAAGACGATGCTACGGGTATTCCCGACGCTACTAAGGCTAAGTTCATCGACTATACGATTGAAAATCCCGCTTCGCTCGATAATGCCTATACATGGTATATGCCCGAAAACTTGCGGGGTAAGGGTTTGAACAGCTCGTCGGGTGCCACTGCCGCTGGCAAGGGTGAAGACAAGGCTCCTGCACATAGTACTTATGTCGAGGTCAAGGGTAAGTATAACAACGGTTCGGAGACTTCCGACATCACGTTCCGGATTTTCCCCGGTGCGGACGACAAGAACGATTTCAACATTGCGCGTAATTGCAAGTATACGATGACGGCTACTATCGTCGGTAACAGCGAGAACGATTCGCGCGTGGTCATCGCCGTCGATTTGAGCCGGAATCCGTTCGATCAGAGCGAGGAAACCGCCAATTCTTATATGGTGTCGAAGGCTGGTTGCACATACAAGTTCAAGGCTACGGTCATGGGTAACGGTGCTACTACTCCGGCAAGTAGCATCAGTGGTCAGAATGCTCCCGCCATCACTCCGTCGGCTTTGAATCCTCAGTCGGTCAAGGTGTTGTGGGAGACTAACGGTGAAGGCAAGATTATCAAGGACGTTCAGTTGAAGAACGGTTGGGTTTACTTCACCACCGCAGGTGAGAAGTCGGGTTCCATTACCGAGGGCAATGCTGTCATCGCAGTTTATAGTTCGGCGACTGCCGGAGACCATATGAATGTACTTTGGAGTTGGCATATTTGGTCGACGGCTTATGATCCTATGGCAGTAGGAGGAACCCATACGCATAAGACGAGAGCGATTAGTAGCAATTCTTCTTATAACAATGTACCTCAGCGGTCCGTTGCTGTGATGACCCGCAACCTCGGTGCTGCTAACAATACTCAGGGTAATGTCGGTTCGTTCGGTCTGTTGTATCAGTGGGGCCGTAAGGACCCGTTCGTAGGTTCGGATAAAACTACGGCGAACAATACTACATTCGTGACTACTTATCCGAATAGCTGGCCTATCGTGGCTTCTTCTGCGACTACAAGCGGTACGGGTGCCACCCCCCAGGACAAGTCGATTGATTATGCAGTCAAGCATCCGACTACGTTCATTACGCAGATCAATACGACTACGTATGATTGGTTGAATGCACCTGCCATTACCAATCAGCGTGATAACCTTTGGGGGAATCCGAATAAGACGGCTAAAACGCCTAATCCCGAACAGGGTGCCAAGTCGATTTACGATCCGTGTCCTGTAGGATGGCGTGTTGCTCCGCAGGATACTTGGACCATGTTCTCCAAGACGGGTATCAATACGTCTACTTCGGGCGAGTTCAACGTTTCTGGTGGTTTCAATATCGGTTGGAATTTTTACTATGAGGGCACCGCTACGGGTTCCACGGTATATTACCCTGCTGCGGGCTACCGCACGAATTCGACGGGAGCCTTGGATGTCGTCGGCACGAACGGCTACTGCTGGTCGTCGTCGTC
>ERZ778512.2423-NODE-2423-length-10153-cov-7.870965_pt1 | contig 10153 bp, 7 predicted proteins | sample MGYA00510346_ERZ778512 | MGnify/ENA primary metagenome ERZ778512 (study PRJEB29527, sample SAMN07138962) | mouse gut metagenome | material: feces | host: mouse | place: China:Nanjing | collected 2016-01-25 ...
GGAAAAGTTCAAAATGTCGAAAATGTCAAGGGTCACAAAGGTCAGAAGAAAAAATATGTGCGCCGGAAAGCCAACCACGACATACGTAAAATCAAGGGTTCGAACGGCAAGACACTATCCCAGGAGCAACAGCGGCATATGTCGGAGTTGATGGACATTCTCAAAACCAAATTCGGCATAGACATTCATTTTCAGAAAGACCGCAATGGTGAGATCCGTGGCTACGGCATCGTTGATCATAACCGGAAGATGGCACTTGACGGCAACACGGTGATGAAGCTGTCAGAACTGATAGACTTCGCGAAGAAGCAGGAGCGCAAGGAATGCCCGCTGGATATATACCGCGATCTGTTCTCTATGGAGGTACGGAAATCCGGCATGGACGGCATAATGTCAATCCGGTTGTTCGACGGTTCAGAACATACTCGCAAGATGTCACCTCGACAATCGGCATGGTACTTCAACTCGCCCGAAAGTGAAAGAGAAGATGTAGCAATCCGGATAGCCGCCACCATGTTCTCAACCGAAATATTTGAATCCGTATTGCAGAAATATCCGGTAAGCGACATCAGTTCAAGAATAGGAAGCGTCAACATTATCAAGATGCGCGATGGCGGTAGAGCAATCCGAGTAGTCTCAGCCGATGGGTTCTCGGCGACATATCCGATGACAGCCGATGAATTGCGCTTCCATGCGAGATTGCAAGACAACGCGGCAAACGTTTATCTTTGTCAACTCGCAATTCTGCGCATAACTCATGAAGACGCTACCGAGCTGACCAACCGCATCAAGGAACTGACCGCCAAATCAACCGGAAGCATCACTCTCCTTCTCCGTCAATCATACTACACAGAGGAACAAGCCAAGGCCTTCACCACTCATCAAAGCACCGTCCTCACTCGCCTCATGCCACGCGACACATCATCCACCCACTCCGCAAACCGCGAATGGGAAGTCGGCAATCAATCCCGCTACGACCACATCGACAACCAACAATCCGGCACCCAACTCACCATCTAGTGCAACTTATTCCCGTGGCACGCACTGCAAAATCGACAAATCCAACCTCCCAGTCTTTCGAGTTCTGAATTCGTACACATATCCCTTTGACCGCATGAAAATTATCGCTAATTTTGTTATATAGTTATGGCAGATGTGATGACACCGGAGCAGCGCAGCCGTTGTATGGCGGCTATCAAGGGAAAGGATACCAAGCCGGAAAAGATTGTGCGAAAGTATCTTTTCTCCCGTGGACTGCGCTACCGTGTCAACAACCGTAAACTCCCAGGATCGCCTGACATTGTGCTGAAGAAATACAAGACGGTTGTTTTCATAGACGGTTGCTTCTGGCATGGACATGAGGGATGCAAGTATTACCGGTTGCCGAAAACCAACGTTGACTTCTGGCGACACAAGATAGCCATGAACATAGCCCGTGACTATGCCAACGGTGTTGACCTCCGGCTAGCCGGATGGAAAGTGATACGCGTATGGGAATGCGACATCAAGACAAAGGTTAACCGGGAGGCAACTCTTGAAAGCCTCTATCAAGAGATAATTGGAACCGAACATAGGTCAGGTACTTACGGATCCATACCCAACGGCACCTCAATAGCAGCAGAGCCAAACTTTCCATACGGAGATAAGAAAAATTAAGCCAGCTGAGCCTAAATCTCGCCCATGTCTGTCACTATCTTTGCATTGGATAGCCAAAGTCTCAGAAATATTTCGTAACTTTGCAATCTAATACGCGCTTGCGCAGACAAATAGACCAATCAATGTAAGTAGCAACTTATATTCAACATATTAGAGGACTTTCGTGTAGTCGTATAAAGGCTTGGTCGCCTGTCTGCCTACACGGGAGTTTTTCGCTTTTTATGATGTTATATCAAAGAAGCCTTTTTGAGGATGACATAGAAAACACATCAACTATAAAAGATATTTGTGATGCGTTGAATTGTTCTTTTAATACTCCAGGTTGGCCTGACCATTTTGGGGTGGCTTTGTTGCAATATATTTCTTCATCTAATAGCGGTGCTATAAAAACTCTGAGCCTTTTCTCAGGAGCAGGTGGACTTGATATAGGTTTTCACGACCTCGGTTTTGATATCATTGAATCAGTTGAGATTGAATCTAAATTTGCAGAAACCTTACGAATAAATTCTGGAGAGGGTAAAAAATTTAATCACAGTAAAGTAAACTGTATTGACATTCGTGAGTACGAAGCGTCCAATATAGGTGATATTGATTTTATCATAGGTGGTCCACCCTGTCAAACTTTCAGTGCTGCTGGAAGAAGAGCGTCAGGTGTTTTAGGTACTACTGACGCGAGGGGTGTGCTATTTCGTGAATATGTCCGTTTACTTACTCAGCTCAAACCTAAAGGTTTTCTATTTGAGAACGTTTACGGAATTGTTGGAGCGCAAAATGGCGAAGCTTGGGAAGAAATACGTAAAAGTTTCGAAGAAGTTGGCTATAAACTCCATTATATGATTTTGGACGCAGCTGATTTTGGAGTTCCTCAACATAGAGAGAGACTTATAATAGTCGGTCTCAAAAATGGTACTTTTAAATTTCCTCGTCCAACTCATGGCCCTGATTCACGAGGTATTCCATTTTATAATGCGGGTACCGCAGTTAAAGGGTTATCACTAACTCCTGAAGAACAAAAAGTCGGCATCTCAGGTCGATTTGGCCATCTCATAAATGATATACCTCCAGGCTTAAATTACAGCTTTTATACATCTGAAATGGGACACCCGAATCCTATATTCGCGTGGCGCTCAAAGTTCTCAGATTTTATGTACAAGGCAGATCCTGAAGAGCCCGTTAGAACCATTAAAGCTCAAGGTGGACAATATACAGGTCCATTACATTGGGATAGTCGATATTTTGCAGTTGATGAATATAAACGCCTACAGACGTTTCCTGATGATTACAAAATTAATGGATCTCGTTTGGTGGCAATCCATCAAATCGGCAATTCCGTGCCTCCTCAGCTTGCACGTATGCTGGCATTAGCAATACGAATACAGGTTTTTGAGACAAAATTTCCTTTTCAATTAGAGCTGCTGGAAGATAATACAACCTTGTCGTTCCGGAAACGTAAAAGAGAACTTACTGCTTCTTATCGTAAGAAAGCAGCTGCTGCAATTAAATCAATATCTTCTACATCTCACGATGAAAAAAATTTAAAGAATAGGGATTTTTTTGCTACACTTTCAAAACGATTTAAGTATTCCGAATCTGAACTCAGAGGTGATTTCCATATACGTGTTATGTGGTCTGATGTTTTAGTAATTGATGTAACGGAAACCAAAGCAAAAAAAATAGAAAGTACTACCATAAAAATCAATCCATCTGCGAAGTGGGATATGCCCGTTAAATCCGTTATGATGGTGATAAACTCCAACGATTGGAAAGGGGTAACAATGGCGTGGAAAGTTCTCGACCGCGAATTGATACTCAATCACATCAAAGCGGACTTGGTTCAATTAAATGGTTATTACCAATATCCATCTAAACTTCACTGTGAGTTGATTGAAACAACACTCCCTGATGCGAATATATTCACATCAATACTTTCAGGAGAATCTGTTAGTCAAAATTTGACAACAAATCAACTTGCAGCTTTGTGGCATATAAGTGCCGACCTCGTATTGAGTAAAGCTCTTATGCTTAGAGAACTTGCCTTTGAGATTAGAAATCAATCTACTAATCCTCAAATGAAAGAAGACGAATGGCTTCTTCCTTATAAATTCCCTACGCTATTACCTGAAAGTGTTCAACTCAACAAATCTTTGGTATAATGAATAAGAAAAATGAAATACATTTAGATGTTTATAAAAATCGTAGTGAACTTCACTATGACGGGGCACATGTTGTGTTCATGGAGGGCAAAACTAATGATGCCGCCATTAAAAGATATGCCACTCTAAAGAATACTTTAGACAATGGTTTCCTGGAGAAATTATTTAATGACAATCTGGAATATGATTTTTCTAAAGTCTCTGATAATACAAAGCGCCTTTTGGTAAACCTAGTTGATGGTATTACGAGCGAAACTGGACGAGCATTGGTAGGATTAACTTTTCTTCAACTTACAATTAAAACCATTGTACCAAAACAGTCAATTCGTCTTCATAAGGGTTCTACGAGAAAGGGGAGCTTTTCGTGGGTTGATGGCGTGCCTATGCGTGTTCTAGATAACACTTATAACACCCCATTCTTACGAGAGAAAGGTCTTCTTAATATTAATAAAGATGGTGTTATGATGACGCGTTCTCTTGCTGAGAACTATCCATATTCTCAATTATTCAAGGCAGAGATGCGCGGCCCATTTGCAGAATGGATTAATATAGTTGACGCTTTGGAAGACGGCTCTATGATTCCAGAACCTGCGTTGCACTTCTTGTTGTCTATCCTTATCAATAGGTCTAATAGATTTGAGACACTGGCAGATAACACATGTGAACTTCTAGATAAAGTTCCTTCATTTACTCTCAAATCTTCTGAGAGTTTTTTGAGTACCTTCTTTAATACTACACATTATTCTGCACGAGCCTTTGAAGTTGTAATTCATGGTCTAATGCAAGCCATGTGTAAATTGGGTTATACAGATTTAGATTTAGTTCCTCTATCCCAAATGCGTTCTGCAAATAAGAAACATGGTAATGTGGGGGATATTGAACTAAAAGATGGAAAAGTAATCGTTGAATCTTGGGATGCTAAATTTGGGAAGCCCTATCTTTATGAAGAATTATCTGAACTTAGAGATAAGCTCGAGTCTAACGCAGGGGTTCAGGTCGCTGGATTTGTAGTTGACAGTAACCTAATGCTTAAGCCTGAAGTTATTGAACGGCAGAACGATTTTTCAGCCCTTACTAACGTTGAAATTTTACTTTTCAATTTTAATGATTGGTTAAAATATCAGACGGAAGATTTATCGCCTGTTCAAAAGAATTTGTTGGCTACAGAATGGGTAAGAGCAGTAGTTGAAACCTTTGCTCGTCGTCGTTATGACGTTGCGCCACTTGATGAACCTTGCGAGAATTGGTTACAGGACTTAAATCGTCTTCTTTCCGCATTGGTGAAGTAAATATTCAATAGGTTATATGGCATTCAAAGCGCAAGTATCTTTAACAGATAACTCCATTAAAGAAAAGCGTTCAGTTTTATTTATTGAGAATTTGTTAGTAGATAAAGCTAACACGGATATTTCTACCGAAGATAAGAAAGCCAATATTGATGGATACATTGAACTTCTTTCCTCAGATAAAAGAATTGTAGGTAAAATAACTGTTCAAGTAAAGACCGTTCCTTCTAAATATGAAGGTAAGAATAGCTATCCTTGCCCTACTTCTTTATTCGCGTATGCAGAAAGTACGACTGATGTAGTATATCTACTTGCAGTTGATCACTCGCAAAGTAAAGTATTATTCAAACATATTTCATATGCTTTGCTTGAAGCTAATAGAAGTAAAGAAAAACAAGACTCTATTACACTTCACTTCTCAAATAACGAAGAATTAAGACAGGATAACATTCAAGAGGTGCTTACTTCTTGGTTAAGCACATGTAATTTATTAAAATTCTATCTTGTAAAGAGTGATGATATTCTCAAAGAGAATAATGTGTTAAAAAATCAATTATCTAATTTACAAGAAAATAAAACTACGTTATCTCCCGAATATATTAAGGCTATACAAAGGTTTTCTGACACATATAATGATTTACTTAACACTACATTTCTCTATATTAAGGAGACTATATTTCCTAATACATGGAAGCGAGGTATTGCAATATATGAATATACAGATTCCTCTTTGGAGTATTCACTTTATAATATTAAAAACGGGGAATTGCTTTCACCAATAGTTCAATTGCCACAACGCTCAATATTCAATCTTGAGCACAATCATGATTTTGCTTCATTTTCTTGTTCCTCAAATAATATCAAGGAAAACGCGAAGTTGTATGCTCTTGAAATCGTCAAGAAACATGTTGATGATTTTGTGAAGAAACAAAGGATAATTCCTTTTGATGAGGAATTTTTGAAAGAGTATGTTCATGATTTTGTAGAGGCTAATAGAAGATCTTTGCATATCGACACACATTCAGAGCTTAATGTTGGAGTATTGCTTCGATATTTTCAGACAAAATATCCTAACATCGAAAAATATCCAACAAGTTTAATTTCAGGAGGAAAATCGATTTACCTCAATACCATATATGATGCCCTTAAATGCCTCTTGGAGTTAGGTTATGAAACCATACCGTATCCTTATCCTCCCAAAGGAAACTATGGTAATACGGGTATGGTATATGATTATTTTTCTTCTTCAGGAGCTTTTGAAAAATCAAAATTAGTTATAATGAGTACGATACGTGCTTATCAGAATTTCATTCAGTCGGAATTCCCCTTATTAGCAACGGATCTTGATGCGTTCTATGGCGGAAATATGATTTCGGTATTCGTAGATTATTCTAATCCAAGACAGAATTTTATATTTCAGTCATATTATTTCAAAAGTGAGCATCCTTCAGATGTGAAAATTATTACCATTGAGGAAGTTAGAAACTCAAGAATAATGAAGGAAAATAAAGTTTCGTCTCCCCATGAACTGTTTATAATGCGTTCCGTTATGTTTAACGGCAAGAAATACCTGGCGTTTCGAGGAGGAGGATTAAATGATATGACAATCTTGTTCGGTAAGTATAATTGTCTAACCTACTTTTACGAGTTATTAAAAGACCATTTTAATGAATATTTCAAAAAAAATGGACTTTAAACATCAGTGCATGGAACCATATAGAATGCTCAAATATGAAAATGAATAAAGAACTTGACATAAAGATTGAGGAGACTCTGAGAGCATATATGGCTTCGGGAGTAGAGGAGCAGGTAGATTATCAGAAATTCTACCTTTATTCCATTGTGACTCATTCCACTGCCATTGAGGGTTCAACGGTCACTGAGATTGAGAATCAGTTGCTTTTCGATGAGGGTATCGCAGCAAAAGGACGCTCTCTGACAGAGCAGATGATGAACATTGATCTTAAAGATGCTTATCTTCATGCGTTCAGTATAGCATCGGGGAATCCGATTTATACGCCATCATTATTGCAACAACTAGCTGCACTTGTGATGCGACGTACCGGAAGTGAATATTCCACTATCGCCGGACAATTTGATTCATCAAAAGGAGAGTTCCGCCTGTGCAATGTCAGCGCCGGGATCGGTGGCAGGAGTTACCTTGCTTATAATAAAGTGCCAAAGGCGGTTGAGGATTTTTGCAAATGGCTTAATGACGAAATTGCAGTTGCCAATAAAAATGATATTGCAGCATGTTACCGACTGAGTTTCGAGGCTCACTTTCGGCTTGTCACGATCCATCCTTGGGTTGATGGCAATGGTAGAACCACACGCATGGTGATGAATATGATACAGAGTCAGTTGGGACTCGTCCCATCTATAGTCTCGAAAGAGGATAAGGGTGAATATATCCAATCGCTGGTTGACAGTCGTGAAAAAGAGGATTCGTCCATCGCTCAGGATGTGATGCTTCGTCATCACATCGCCAATCTTAACCATCGCGTTTTACAGTATCAAGGGAATGATACTGTAAATACAACTAAAGATGATACTGTAAATGATACTGTAAAAGCACTGGAACTGAACGGCAATATCAGCCGTGTGCTTGATGCGATCAAGGCTCATCCTGAATACACATACGATGAGTATGCCTCCATGCTCAACCTTGGACGGGCGACTGTGGCGAGAGCGATAAAGCAACTGCAAACCAACGGATACATCCGTCGTTTGGGCTCTGACAAAACCGGAAAATGGACGTTTCCAAAATAATACGAGAATATTTTTGAGAAGTGGCAGTTGTTGCAGAAAATATAACAACTGATTTGCTATCGAACGCTCAATCCGGCAGGAGGTAGTTGGCGCTGCGTCCGCCTTCGCCGCTATTGCGGAGCATTCCTTTGGCTATAAGGTCGTTGATGTCGCGCAACGCTGTGTCTTGCGAGCAACCGCATATCTTCGCCCATTTTGAAGATGTCAGTTTTCCCTCAAAGCCATCCCACAGGCGGTTGACTACCTTGCGCTGACGCTCATTTATGTCAACATCGCGGAACTCATCCCAATATGCCGCTTTCTGCAATGTCCGCTCGATTATACCCGAAGCGCGGACAATGGCATTTTCCAAACAGCCAAAGAACCACAGCATCCATTCGGTTATGTCGAGATTTCCTTTTTGCGTCCTTTCAAGAACTTCATAATATGCCTTTTTGTTGCGGTTGATTTCAGCCGACATACTGTAATATCGCGCCGAATCCTCATCAAGCCGAGCGAGAAGCATATCGGCAAGTGTGCGGCTTATGCGACCGTTGCCGTCATCAAACGGATGTATGGTCACAAACCACAAGTGTGCCACAGCAGCCATGATGAACGGTGACTGATTGGCTGTATTACACCACTCAATCAACCGCTCCATTTCAGCCGGAACAGCATCTGATGGCGGAGCCTCATAATGCACTTTCTCATGCCCGAAAGCACCGGACACTACCTGCATCGGCTCCTCACCCCTACGCCAATCGGCAACTGTGATTCTGTGCATACCACTTCTCCCAAAAGGAAACAAAGCAGCGTGCCAATTGAATAATCGTTCATCTGTCAATGGCTCCCTGCAATTACGCACGGCATCAAGCATCACATCGACTAACCCCTCGACATAATGATCCTCAACCAATAGTCCGTCATCCTCGATTCCGAGCCGTCGTGCAATACTGCTACGCACCGAATTCGGATTGAGCAACACGCCCTCGATTTCCGAAGAACTTATCAACTCCTCAGTCATGGCCGACAACAGCGACCGACACTTCTCGTTGAATCCAAGCATCGACATCCTGCCGTTCAGGAGTCCATGCAACTGACTGAGCCGACTAAGCAGTTCAAGCAACGCATCGGAGTCCCAGCGGAACTCAGGCCAATCATTCCGTTGCCATATATAGGCACCATGTCTTACAGTTCGTCTCATACCGCGAAGTTAATCATTTGCAGCTAAACCACCAAACATTCTCCGTAGATTTACGGAGAATAACACAATTTTTTACCATGATTATTTTTGTAGTTTCTGTGATTTTGTATAACTTTGCGGTGGGTCTTGATGGCTTCGCCACCGCGCACCGGCTTCGCCGACATACGCTTCAAGCCCACTCGCGAATCCTTACGGATTTGTCTCTCGGAAACAAGAACATAGCGGTACAGACGATTTGCCCGAAAACGCTGATTGCAAGCAAATTGCACTTTCAAAATCCAATCATACAATAAATCATTGAAAGTAAGCGACTTAGCATATCTTTCATCTGTACCTTTCAAGAGGTTAACTCGCTGTTTATTAGCTGATTATATAGTGTGTGTCGGCAAGTTTTTATTGCGTTAACCTCAACTTTTATAAAAGTTTTGCCGGTAGATGGACTCCATTCAGTCTATACACGCTTTTTTGCCACAGTTACAGCATATAGCATTTATTAGCATCCGTGTGCCATATTGTTGCTCTCATTCGATATTAAATTTACTCCATGAAAAACGAAAAGACAAAACTTACATTAGATGACGGAAATATTGTCGATGCTCAGACTCCGTTGATTGTATCAGCAAGCCGTGCCACCGACATTCCGGCGTTCTACAGCACCTGGTTTTTCAATCGTCTCGACAAAGGTTATGTAAGATGGCGCAATCCTTACAATGGCAAGGATTCATACGTGTCTTTTGACAACACCAAATTCATAGTATTCTGGTCAAAGAACCCTGCGCAGCTATTGCAGTTCCTCCCAATCTTAAAGCAAAAAGGCATTGGATGTTACGTCCAATATACACTTAACGACTACTATGCCGAGGGATTAGAGCCGAATGTTCCTCCTCTGCACAGACGAATTGAAACATTCAAACGGCTGGTTGACGAATTGGGCTTAGGTTCAGTTGTCTGGCGATTCGACCCGTTGATTCTGACTGACAGAATTTCCGCAGAGGATTTAGTGCATAAAATCAGCAATATAGCAGGTGAATTATACGGATATGTCGAGAAGCTGGTGTTTAGTTTTGCTGATATATCCTCGTATCGCAAAGTCGGTCGGAATCTTT
>ERZ778512.2432-NODE-2432-length-10129-cov-3.927437_pt1 | contig 10129 bp, 10 predicted proteins | sample MGYA00510346_ERZ778512 | MGnify/ENA primary metagenome ERZ778512 (study PRJEB29527, sample SAMN07138962) | mouse gut metagenome | material: feces | host: mouse | place: China:Nanjing | collected 2016-01-25 ...
TTGAGGGCCAGACCCACATCCTCAACGAGAAGAAGGCCGACCTCGACAACATCGTGAGCGAGACCCGCTCGGAAGAAGAAGCCCTCATCGCCCGCGCCAAGAGCCTCGAACCCCTTGTAGACGAGCGCACCCTCACAGCCTTCAAGCGCATCCGCAAGAACGCCCGCAACGGCCTCGGGATTGTCGTTGTAGACCGCAACGCCTGCGGCGGCTGCTTCAACCGCATACCGCCACAAAAGCAGATTGATATCCGCACACACAAGAAAGTGATTGTTTGCGAATATTGCGGCCGCATCATGATAGACCCCGAACTTGCCGCCGAAGCAAAGGCACTTCTGCCCAAGGAATAAACATTCAGACTTTTCATAAGGCTCGGAGAGGATAAATCCATATCCTCTCCGAGTTGTTTTTTACAAGATACGATGCGTTCATCCATGCCGCGTCCCTACTATGTAGTGCTGTTTAACCACAATGTCAATGTACGCTTAAAACAGATGAAAAAGAATAACCGTTGCAAAGTTACAATGACCCCATGATAAAATCTTCTGCTTTTTTCAACACTATTGAAAAACAACGTGTCAACTCAGTTTTTCCTTTGGATATTTTGCTATAATAATTAATAGCATTATATTTGCATAATGAATTGAGACTCGGTACTATGAAATACAACGAACTACATAAACTTCTTCGGGAAATAGGTTGCTACCCAATGAAAGGAAAGCAGATAGCCGGACATCCGGCATGGTTCAGCCCCGTAACCGGCCGTGTTTTCCCTACCAGCCATCACGGGAGCGAAGAAGTTAAACGTGGTACGCTCAAAAATATACTCCGTGATTCAGGTCTCAAACTCTAAAAAGTGATATAACTATTGCCTTTAACCAAATAATCGATAAAATTGTTATTAAAATAAATAGCAAAATTATGGAAACTATAAAAGTCTACATTGTACGAGAAAGCGACGGAACTTACTCTTCATATATGGATGATAAAAACAATCTGCCTTATGGACTTGTCGGGGAAGGCTCTACTGTTGCCGAGGCGATAGATGAGTGGAATATGGCTTACAACGATATGCGTAAATTATTTGAAGAAGAAGGCAGGGAGTTTGTCGAAGCTCGATTCTCGTTCGCATACGATGTGCCATCGTTTCTTCTCTACTATGCCGGGAAACTGACCTATGCCGGCCTCGCCAAGCTCACCGGAGTCTCGGCTGCCCAACTTTCGCAGTATGCCAACGGCTATCGTAATCCGTCACCTAAAACTACCGCTAAAATACAAACGGCATTGCATGACTTCGGTCAAGAGTTAAGCCAATTACAGCTCATTTGATTTGAACAATACGATTTTTTAGACGAGGCATTAGCGGGGTATGCCTAAATTTGCGTAAATTTGCGGAGCAAAATCAGGATTATGGTCACACTTAGCCCCACCACGCGCTTTGTAGGCGTAGAAGACGATAATTTGGACCTTTTCGAAGGCCAATACCCCCTGCCGAAGGGTGTATCGTATAACTCATATCTCATCAGCACCGCAGAGAAGATTGCCGTCATCGATGCCGTAGACCGCCGTCGTTGCGACGACTGGCTTGCCAACCTCGTCGAAGCCCTCAGCGGCAGCACCCCCGACTACCTGGTCATACAGCACGTCGAGCCCGACCATTCGGGTAGCATCGATATGTTCCTCAAGCAGTATCCCACGACCCGGGTCGTTGCCACGGCAAAGGCTGTTGAGATGCTGGGCAACTTCTTTGAAAACGTTGACTTTGCCTCGCGCAGCATAGTGGTCAAAGACGGCGACACATTAGACCTTGGCGGAGTGACGCTCGAGTTCGTGACCGCGCCGATGGTACACTGGCCCGAGGTGATGCTGACCCTCAATACCACCGAGGGCATACTCTTCTCGGCCGACGCTTTCGGGTCGTTCGCCATGTACTCGTCGACCGGTGCGTGGGACGACGAGGCCCGTCGCTACTACTGCAACATCGTGGGCAAATACGGCGTGAGCGTGCAAAACCTGCTTAAGAAACTCGCCAAGCGCGAAATCAAGACTATAGCCCCTCTCCACGGCCCCGTGCTGAGCGAAAACCTCGGCCACTACATCAGCCTCTATGACAGGTGGAGCCGCTACGAGCCCGAAACCGAGGGCGTGCTTGTGGCCTACGCCTCAATCTATGGCGGTACGGCGCAGGCAGCCCGACGCCTCGCCTCGATGCTCGAAGAGGCCGGTGCCGGCGAGGTGGTGCCTTTCGACCTGTGCCGTCACGACGTGTCGTATGCCGTGGCCGAGTCGTTCCGCCTGAGCCACCTGGCACTTTGCAGCGTGACATACGACGGCGACCTCTTCCCGGCCATGCACACCTACCTGCACCACATAGCGGCCAAGAACCTGCAAAACCGCGTTGTGGGCCTTGTAGAAAACGGCTCGTGGACGCCGCTTGCAGCGCGCCTGATGACAGCCGCCGTAGGCCAGATGCGCAATATGACCATCGTAACACCCGTAGTCACCCTGCACAGCCGCCTTCACGAAAGCGACCTCGAAGCACTTAGCAACTTGGCTCACGAATTAGCTAAGGCTTAAGCTATAATTCGGCGGTAGGCGAGGACGGTGGCCGGGAGGGCGAGGACGAGTGGCGCCCAGAAGCCAAGGAGCTTGTCGAGGCAGAGGGCGACGGAGGCGATGGCGACTGACAGTAGCACCAAGGGTGCTATGCCACGCCGCAGACGAAGGCCGTAGCGCAGCCGGTAGACGAGGTAGCAGACAGCCGTATAAACCGCATACCAGGCGATATAGGCCACGCCGAGGCCTACATAACCGTAATGCTGACACAAGGGTATGTTGAGGGCCAGGTACACCACCGCGCTCGACACCTCGGTCAGCACATATACGCGGCCATCGCCCCTGGCGAGGATAACATATGCCATGCACCATGAGGCACCGCGCAGACTGACACCTATGATAGCCAGGCCGATATACGGCACGGCGCGGTAGAACTCGCTGGTATATAAGAGCGAGACAATCAGCTCCTTTGAGGCAATAAACACCAAAGTTACGGGTATAAGCACCCACAGGGCGGTTTTGATTTCGTGCGACACGACAATCTCGGTGCGCATAGAGCTGCCCGCCACCGACGACAGGCGCGGATAATACTCCATGGCGATTGCAGTGAAAATCATGCCTACATAGGAGTTTACAAGCGTATAACCGGCCTGGTATATGCCGACGGCATCTTTGCCGCCGTAGTGGTTGAGCCACACCGCGAATATATACGATGCAAGCAGCGTGACACCCATGCTTACGGTCATGTACATGCCGAGCGACAACATGCCCCGGGCCTCGCCCCATGCCTGTCGCAGTCCGATGCGCAGTGTCATGACATCTTTGACCCGAAATACAAAGGCATAGAGGCAGTTGCTTGCCGCAAAAACTATCATCACCGGCACTATGCCTGACGACCTGAGGAAATAGAAGAGTGGTATTGCCGCCAAAGTCGCCGTGAGCGAGGCAAAGAGCGTGCTGGTAGCAAGAGATTTAAGCCTGTCGAGGCCCTGCATCACAGCCCATTCGCCCAAAGCCAGGGCCGACAGCAGCAGCATGACCGACAAGGCCGCAAAAGCCAGGGTGTGGGTATTGTCGCCAAAAGTAACAAGGCCGAGCAGCGGCGAGGCAAGGAGAACAAGCAGCATACCCACCACGCCCAAGAGCAATGCTATACGGCGCGTTACGGCGACCACGAGGGCCTTGTCGCGACTTGTCGATATGTCGCGCACGGCACTCTGGCGCAGATTGAGCTGCGTGGTGTTGGAGAGTAAATCGATAGTAGAATTGTAGAGCGTAATCAAGCCGACTCCGGCCGGCCCTATCCATAGGGCGACAAACTTGGCGCGAAAGACCGAGCATATGATTGTCACGGCCTGAACTCCGCCGAACACGCTCAGGGCCTTAAGCACCTTTGCCGTGGTGGCAGAGCGGACGGTTTTGGTCTTTAGCGTCGGAGCCATTGCATGGGGTCGAGTTTGTCCTTTTCGCGTCGCACCTCGAAGTGCAGCCTGGTGCGGTTGTCGTCGGCGGGGTCAGAGAACAACGTGCCGAGAAGCTGGCCGCCCTTCACCTTGTCGCCCTTTCGCACCCTCAGTTCGTGGAGTCCGGCATAGACGGTAAGATACTGGCCATGACGCACAAGCACGACGTTCTGATAGCCCTCCATGACTATAATCATCGATACAGTGCCGTCGTATACGGCTCGCGCCGAGGCTCCGGGCACGGTCTCGAAGTCGACGCCGTTGTTCTGTACCGTCACACGCTCGAGGGTCTCGTGTGTATGTCGGCCGAAAGTCGAGGCCACGGTGGCCTGGCGGTCGAGCGGCCACGGCAGGCGTCCCTTGCATTGCTCGAAAGGAGCGGTGAGGCGGTCGACCTGTTCGGGCTGGCGCGGGGCAGGGCGGTCTTTGGGCTTTTCCGATTGATTTTTAATAGGTTTGGCAGCCGTTTCTTTTTCATTCTGAGCGTTGCGACGCGCCTCGGCTTCGGCCTTGCGTCTTGCCTCTGCGGCAGCACGGGCCTCGGCCTCGATAATGCGGTTGAGTTCGTCGTCGAGTTTCTTTACGAGTCGCTGCTGTTCGCTGATTACACGTTTTAGATTTCGCCCCTGGCGCCGTAGCGACCCTACCACGGCATCGGCCTGGTGCTTTCGTTCGCCCAGGACTTGCCTTACGCGCCCCAGGCTGTCAAGGCTGAGTCTGAGCTCGCGGCCCAGGGTGTCGAGGCGTGCGCGGCGCTGGGTCAACTGCTGTGTGGCTTCGTCGATTTCGACAGTCTTGCCTGTCTGCCAGGAACTTAACTCCTTGAGATAGCGCATGCGGCTGCGTGCCTGGCTGAACGACGACGAGCTAAAGATAAACGAAGCATCGCCGGCAAGCTGCCTTTGCCGGCGCATAGAGCGCACCGCCCGGGCATACGACTCGCGCAGCACCTTGAGCCGGGCCTCGTTGGCCTCTATGCTGTCGCCCAATGCCTTGCTGCGTCGCTGCAGGTCGGCTGCCTGTGCCGATAGTCGTGACACCTCGGTCTCGTGGACGCGGATTTCGCCTTCGAGGGCCTGCAAACCACGTAATTCACGTTGCGTTTGCTTTTCATTCTCAGTCAGTTCGCGACGTGTGCGTTCGATTTTCTGAGCTGCTGCGCGGCGTTCGCTCTGCACTGATTTTTGCGTACGCTGCCGGGCCTCGGTATTGACCCCGAGGGCGAAAAGCAATATGATGAATATGATTAGCTTATTTAAGTTGCGCAAAACGTGTCTACTTCTTGAGCATTTCAAAAACCTTTGCAAGCGGTATCAACCTTGCCCCCGAGGGGATTTTGGGCTTGGCGATAGTGAGACCGGAGTTCCATTTGGCGCGGTTAAAATCCCAGGTAAGTGTGGCATCGACATGGTGCTGGCGCAGATTTGTGCTGAGGTTGACCCACGGAGCGGCCATGCCGGCGCCTGTTGCCTGTGCGGTGCCATAAGCTGCCACTACCGGCTCGTGGCCGTCGGCTGTGACTGTGAGGGTGCGAAGCGAGGGGGCTGTTTCGCTGCTGAGGACTGCTGCGAAAGTCCACGCTAAACCTTTCGGTAGCTTCTTGGGTGTTAGTCCGATAGAGTTTTCGCCCAAAACGACTTTATATTGCTTGATGTCGTCGGGGGCAAGTATGCCGCTGCCGGGGGTAAATACCTGGCCGAGCAACATGGCCTGCATGTCGGCGAGTGTAAGGCCGTAGGTATCTTTTAGATACGACAGGGACTCGCGGCAGTACATGTTGTTGAACTTCGACACGATGATTACCGAATCGTTATCGGCATAAAGCGAACCGACCTCGAGGCCGAATACACGGAGCGAAATAGACAAAGCCTTGCCTCGCACCATCTTGGCCGAGGCCGACACATTGAGGCGTTTAGGCTGCGCCACCTGCACCTTGAGCGGCATCGACACATCAGACCATGCGGTATATGACTTTGCCAGGGCGACGAACTCGCCCTCCACCGTATTTCGATGCTCTTCGGGGGTGGCATCGGCGGGGTGATAGGGTTCGCCTTTGCCGGTCTTCTTGGCCGAGCTGCAGGCCGTGACCAAGAGCAGTCCGGCGGCGGCAACGGCAAGTAACAGATATGCAGTTTTTCGTGTCATAATCTTGGGGTGCTATAAGTTATTCATAGAAATAGGTCTTATGCCTTACCTTTTTTTGTATCAATTTATTATCGGGGTCGAGTTCGAGGGCTTTCTCCCAAAACTTCACGGCTTCTTTCGGCTCTCCGTTCATAAAGTATATGTCGCCGGCATGGTCATATATTTCGGCCGACGGCTCGATGGCCTCGAGATTGCCGTCATCGTCATTCTTAAAGACTTTGTCGATGATTTCCTTGGCCTTTATGTAGTCTTTTTTCTTGAAAAAGACCCAGGCGTAGGTGTCGAGGTATGTGATATTATCGGGCTCGGCCGTGGTGGCTATCGAGGCATAGAGCTGTGCCGCCCCGAGCTCGGTGCCCTCGCAGGCGTTGAAGTAGGCGAAGTTGTTCATCGCCATATAGTTTTCGGGGTTGAGCAATATCGCCTCGCGGTAGGCCGCCGAGGCATCCTGCGGCTTGCCGAGGCGCCATAATATATCGCCCTTTGTCGACCATATTGCCGACGACACAAGGTCGTTGCCATAGCTGCGAAGGTCGAGGGTGTCAATCATGGCCAAGGCCTCCTCGTCGCGCCCCTCCATGGCAAGGACAGACGATATGGCCAGGGGGAAGTATCCGTTCTCGGGGAAGAGGGCCATTGCCTTCTCGGCCGTGTTGCGCACATGGGCGGTGTCTTCGAGGGTGAAATAGAGCTGCACGAGGTCGCTCCACCGACGGCCCTCCGAGGGGTCGAGGTCGATGCTGTACGACAACTGCTCGGCAGCCTCGGCCGGTTTGCCAGTCACGCTCTTATAGCTTGCCAACAGCTCGTGGAGCATGGCCTCGCCGGGGTTCTGCTCCTGCATGACGACAAACATTCGGTCGATGCGCGGCCACTGCAGGCTGTCCTGGTAGAGTTTGGCCACATAGTCGGTAAGCAACTGGAACTTAGGGGCGAAATCGAGCGTGGGCGACTCGAGGGCGCGGAAGACCTCGGTGTCGTAGCGGGCACTGTCGCCCTGTTCGCGGAAGAAGCTGGCGCGTGTGAGGTAGACGCTGCCGTTGTCGGGCTCGATGGCGGCGGCGCGGTCGAAACGTGCCAGTGCCGAGTCGGGCATGCCTAAGTGGTCGTAGAGGGTGCCGGCAAAGAGCTTTGTGTCGATATCGCGCGGTGCGTCGCGCTCGAGCTGCCTGATTTCGGCGAGGGCGGCGGCAGTATCGTTGATTGCGAGGTAGATGTTGATTTTTCGGCCCGATACAGGCAATGTGTGCCCGAGGCCCTTTTCGAGCCGCGAATAGATGTCGAGGGCGCGCTGCAGGTCGGCGGTGTCGCCGGTAATTGAGAAGCGTGCCGTCAACGACGAGGCGAGGTTGAAGGCCGGGTCGCTGCGGTCGGGCCGCAGGCTGTCCTGGGTCTGCCAGATTTCTATTATGTCGTCAATCCGGCGAGCCTGCTGGGCAACGTTGTTGAACGCGGCCGCATAGCGCTGGTTGGTAGGCTCGATGCGGAATCGGCGCGCTATGGCATCGTATGCCCGTTCGAGCGTCACCGAGTCGGCACCCGGCAGCACAAGCTCGATTTCGCCCAGGGCGGCATCGATATATGGGTCGTCGGGCGACAGTCGCTTTGCATGGCGCAAGAGCATGTACATGTCGTCGTAACGCTCGTCGGCGCGCGCATTGGCAGCCTCGAGGAAGATGTATTCGGCTTTGCGCAGTGCGGCCTCGTCGGGGGCACTCTTACGCGCAGACAATGCTCCGGCGCATAATAGCGCCAGGGCGAAGAATGGAAGGAGATGCAATAGTCGCTTGTTCACGTCGGTAGTGTGTTATACCCCCGTGTGACCGAAACCGCCGTCGGCACGCTCGGTATCGGGAAGTTCGCTTACAACTTCCCACTGGACCTGTGGCACACGGGCAAGTACCATCTGGCAAATCCGGTCGCCCGGATTGACGGTAAAGGGCACATCGGAGAGGTTTATTATTATAACACCGATTTCGCCCCGATAGTCAGAGTCGATTGTGCCGGGCGTATTGACCAGGCTGATGCCGCTCTTGAGCGCCAGTCCACTGCGAGGACGCATCTGCAATTCGTAGCCTTGTGGAACGGCTACATATAAGCCTGTGGGTATCAGGCATCTGGACATCGGCTCGATGACAATTGGCCCGTCGATATCGGCGCGGACATCCATCCCGGCCGCACCAGCGGTGGCGTAAGCCGGCAGAGGATTGCGCGAAGAATTTATAATTTTAACATTTATTTTGTTTTCCATTCGCAAAAAATAGCGTTCTAAAAAACCAACAACCATGCCAAGGCAGCAACCACCACGGCCAAAGTGACCATGCAGCCGCCCGAAGCGCCGGAACGTTTCGAAGTCTTCTCCGACGTGCCGGCATCGACCGTCTTGACACGCGACGAATATGTGCCGTCGGTTTTCCATCCGTCGGTAAAATTGCGCTCAGAGCCGTGTATGGTGCCCTCGAACGTGCCGATGGGCTGCACCTTTATTATATGGCCGTCGGGCACATTCTGGTCGTTGTAGTAATCGACGAGTTCGACCAAGGTAAAGGCATCAGCGCCGATGCCCTTGGTGCCGTCGAATTTTATGGTTATGCCGCTGCGGCGTTTGCCGTTTTCCCAGCGGCCTATATAGTAGTGATACTGCACCCCGTGCATCGACTGGCCTACCTGTATCGGGCCGCCCTTATACAACATGCCGACCCCGAGGCGTTCGCCCTTGTTGCCATGTTCGCCTATATAGTACATGCCATCGTCGACATCTTCGAAGAAGAGTTCGCAGTCGGGCTCGAGTATGGCGTTGAAGGGAATCATAAACTGTTCGTAGCACCTGCCGGGGAGAGTCTGCATACGCAGGCGTCGGTCGAGTTCGTTTCTCAATATGCGCAAGTGGCGCATGGCGTCTTGGCGTGTCATGGAGATAAGGAGTGGGATTAGAGGTTAATACGTTTTGTTACCGAGCCGGCCTTGAGGATGTAGACACCGCGCTGACGCAGTGTCAGGCGGGCAGTACCCTCGCCAATGCGCCGGGTGGTGATAAGCTGCCCGAGGATAGAGAAGACTTCTACCTTGACCGGTTGCGAGGCGGTGATATACACCGCGCCGTCTCGTACCACTACCTCTACGGCGTCTTGCTGGGCCGGCAGTTCGCGCTCTACGGTCTGGCGCACCGGCAGTTCCTCCCATTGCGGCGTGTCGTTTGCGGCATTGATTGCCGGTGACAAAGCAAATGCCGCCGCCCATAATATCAAGATTGACACTCGCTTCATTTCGACGTAGAGATTGTTAGTTCTCCGGCAATGGGCACCGCCATCCGTCGGCCGACCTCGGCGGCGTCGAGCCCCATGCCGAAAAGGAACATCATCTTTGTAATCGCGGCCTCGAACGTGAGGTCGTGGCCCGGTATGACGCCCGTGGCGGCCAGGACGTCGCCTGCGACATAGCGGTTGGGGTGCACGCCGCCGTTGACACACTGGGTGACATTGACTATCACCACACCGCGTTTGACGGTGCGGCGGATTGCGTCGAGAAACCACTGCCACGTGGGGCCGTTGCCTGCACCATAGGTGCGGAGCACTATGCCCTTGATGCCGGGTGTTTCGAGCAGGTGGCTCAGCACCCTCTCGTTGAGCCCGGGGAAGAGGTCTATGGCCATGACATTGCTGTCGAGATTATAGCGCGGCTGCAGCGGGCATGCATGGTGGTGATGCGTGAGCGCGTCGTGGTCGTACTGTATACCCAGGCCGATTTTGGCAAGGTAGGGATAGTTGTTGCTCTTGAAGGCATTGAAATTGTCGGCACTGCGCTTGGTCGAGCGGTTGCCGCGCCATAGATAGTTCTCGAAGAGTATTGCGACCTCGCGCACAGTCGGCGAGCCGTCGGGTTCGCGCGCGGCGGCAATCTGGAGGGCCGTAATCAGGTTTTCCTCGCCATCGGTACGTACTTCGCCTATAGGCAGTTGCGACCCG
>ERZ778512.2440-NODE-2440-length-10104-cov-4.461737_pt1 | contig 10104 bp, 9 predicted proteins | sample MGYA00510346_ERZ778512 | MGnify/ENA primary metagenome ERZ778512 (study PRJEB29527, sample SAMN07138962) | mouse gut metagenome | material: feces | host: mouse | place: China:Nanjing | collected 2016-01-25 ...
TGCCCAGCAAACTGGAGTGCAAATGTCTATCACGTCCCTACACTCGAAAGTCAAGAGCATGGGGGACAGTTGGGAGAACATGGTAGCGAGCCTTGTCCTGTTACAGCAGGGCGTGAGTCCAGAAGGTGTTTACGCTACCATGAAGAAGCAGGTAATAGAGATAAAGGAACCCACAGAGAAGATAGGTCTGTTAGACCTACTGGAGGAGTAGGAGAACTATGATAAAGATATGTTTGTTGGAGTTTGAAGAACTCCAGGGCAAGGACCACTGGGTGACCTTTGCTCAATTTGGTAGTTGCATTTCTCACAAGACCATGACCCTTGACAGCTACAGAGAGCTGAGTGATGCCGGCATAGTTCTCGACCCGGAGGATGCTTGGCAGATTGCTTTTGACCAGAGCACGTCCAACTCCGGTGTGTTCATTAAGAACTATAAGAACACCAAAGCTATCATGATGGAGATGCACCGTGCACGGGGAGACAATGCCGATGACTTTATCTTTGACTTCGAGATGCTTGTTCACCAGTTGTGCAAGGGGGCAAGGTTTACCCACCTGCTCTATGAGCGCCCCATCACGACTGAAAGCTTTCGGAGCTCTCAGGTACTGTTCCAGCTGGAGGGGATGTTGCGGGCTCTCGTTAAGAGGTACGAGGAGTTCCACACGGCTAGGCTGGACTACATTGAGAACTCCTCTTGGCGGTCCGTTGTAGTCGACACAAAGAAGTTCTCCGGGTATGGCCGCAAGGGTCAGACGTTCATGTCAATAAACGAATACTACCCGTGGGTTATGCACTATGGAACATCTACCGGTGAGGACTATGATGTGTTTGAAGCAATGGGTGTAATGTTCGGGTGGTTCATTAACAGCTATGATGCCCTTGGGCGCCCCTACGTCCGTGGGGATAAATTCAATGGAAGCATTGGCGGGTTTGTCCTCCCGGGTGTTTCCGCTAAGTCTGTAGCGGAGGAGTTTTCTAAGTTGGGTCTGAAGGCTGACTGGTTTATGGAGAATCCGCGCAAGTCCATCTACGAGAACATTGCCTCTGGGCTGGAGCATTATGCAGTTAACTGCGTGGAAATGTCCACACAGTCTGCGATGCTTGCACTCTATGTCGAGTGCAATCTCAAGTGGGATGACCCTGAGAGGTTGACCCTTGTAATCGTTCCTGCCAATTTTGTAGATACCCGGTTGTACGACATAACAGGGAGGGAGTTTCATTTTGTCTTTTAATCCTGAGACAGTGTTCGAGTCGCTGCACAGTTTTCTGAGTAGCGGTTATATATTTCTCGCGGCACTGGTGTTCCTTGGCATTGGGCTGGTGAAGAAGCTCATTGGGATGTTGGTTATCTTTGCTATCATGCTGGTTATCTGGCTCGTATGTCACGATGAGGTCATTGCGGCACTCAACGAGCTTCTGTCTTTCCTCGGTTAGGCTTCTACGAATTTAGAGTTGTAGTTTCAGATACAAAGGGCTTCCGGTATTGTTTACCGGAAGCCCTTTTTATTTACATGTAAAGGTGGTGTTTTTGTTGCATAAGACTTTTGGAAGAATTTTGCACCTCGGTGTGCTTACTGTTTTCGTCCTGGCAATCTCTATGACAGCAGTTCTGACGGGGTGCTCTGGTGACGACGTCAGCTCAACGCCTCCAGAGGTCCAGGGTCCTGTGGAGCTTCCAGAGGGTGACCGCTTTTTGAAATCAGGGTTTAAAATAAAGTCTGAGGTCAAGATGAAGTCCAGCGTGTCCACAGACCCTCTTATCTTCGAGGTCTATGTGGATAGCGACGGGGATGGCAACGGGCTGGTCGGCTACAGGGACAATGTATATGACCTGTACCTGGTGGCTGAGGAGGTATATGTCGTCGTGTCCAGTGAGCTCACTGTACACCTTACGGACATTACATCCCACATGGTTCCGAAGGACCTTCTGCTGACAGGAACCAAGGATTTGTCGACAGTTGGGTTTACGACATTGGATGGTGAGGTGGTTAGCTTCACTGGTGCGACCAGTGAAGTAGACATGGTCACGAGGTTCGAGAAGAGCACATCATCCTTTGAACCTGTGTCAATACTGCAGTCCAACAACATGACCTCTGGCGACCTGTTGCGGTACTTCTTCCAGAACGCCACAACCACGTATGTCGAGGACACACCTAAGCCGGAAGATGAACTTGTACGCCAGTCCTTTTATGTCAACTCTGACTGGGCGGTTACGATACGGGACAAGGCATATTCGCTGGGAGACTTCTGTGCGCCCTACACCTACTTTGACTCGATGGTGCCGCAGGGGATTAACTCCCAGGATGAATGGCGTGAAGACAAGAAAGTCGAAATTAATTACGTGTCCTATATTTCCAGTGATGGCCTGACCAGCTTTATGACCACTGACGGGTACGTGCAGGCCATAAGTACAACTAGTGCGTTCACTTTCCTGGGAGAGATAAAGAGCGGCATGTCAGTGGCCGACCTAGAAGCCATTCTTGGGATTGGTCTGCGTAAGGATGACCTGGCGAACTTCCAGCCACTGCGTGAGGGTATGACAGCATATAAGAACTCCAAGACGTATACCATCAAGTACCTGGACATGACCGTCGAGCTTGTAGCCGACAAGCAGACAGGCCTAAGTCAAATCACGATAACAAACTATTTGGATTTTAGGAGTTGAGACTATGAGAAGAAAGTACCGCGGATTCTGTCCACCATTCATCGCAATAGGCCTGTTGCTCCTCGCTATGGTCGCCAGCTTTGCCTTACTCCTGCAGGGGGACTTAATGGTAACAGCTAAGGCGGATACAACAATACCTGGCAGTGAGGTGGCACCTCCTGGAGGTCAGTGGCCGTCAGGCGAGACAACTGAGCCGAGCGGTTCCCAGAACGGTGACGCTGGCGGAACGACTGTTGTAGTTCCGACCGACCCTCCTGTTGTGGAACCTACCGAGCCTCCTGTTACCACTGACCATGCCGGCGATGGTGAGGCTCCTACTTTCCCTGTGGACCCTGGTGCAGAGGAGACACCCACCGAGCCTGTGATTGCTGAAGACCCCGTTGGCAGATACCCCTCCCGGTTGGATACACAGGGGATAAAGATTGTGAGCCCGTCTCTCGATGACCTTCTTGCGGACGGTGCTAATTTGGAATCCTTGCTGTATCCGTCGGGTTTGCAGTTGCCTACTAAGTACATGGACCTCCTCATGATGGCCCCGACAAATAGCTCTTCTACAGTTGTCGGGGAGACCGCCAACTTCCTCAAGACGATTGCTCCTACACCCAACAGCACATACACCTTTGCAGAGTATACAGCCGCTGACGTATATCTTGCTATCTGCCGGGTGTACTCCATGGAGCCCGGTACAACGGATACTGCCGATGCGCTGCAGAGCCTGGATGTTAATACCACTGTGAATTGGATGAAGAATATCACTAATGCTACTTTGTCCGATTCCTCTAAACTGGTGTCTCTGCTCGGGCAGTATAAGAGCATCCTCGAATCCTTCGGCGGTGGTGGCTCTATCGTTAACCATAAGCAATACAAGGACCTAACCTCTGAGCATAAGGATGTTTATTACTCTCTGGGTAGCCTGAGTAGGTACAGTTCTTTTGCTGATGGTTCTGCACAGAATGACAGCGGTCTCTCCACCTACACTCTCAGTCTCTATTCCACATGGGACTACCTGGGCGTAACCCAGGTACTGACTGGTAACATTCTGGAGTACAGCAAGTTCTACAATGAGTTTGCATTTAATGGCGTCAACTACAATCGCGGTGCGCCCGCCAACTCCTACACGCCCAACGAGGAGGCACCAGATACAACTGCCCCTGTGCCTAATGGCGAGGGGGAGAGCTCAGGCGGCAATACAACCGTGGTAACTCCCAATAACCCAAACCCTGGTGGCAATACTGTCGTGGAAGGTTCTACTGGACAGGAGTGGGTGAACGGCAGCACTGAGGGAAGCGGGGACACGCCTGTCGCTAACGTCGGTGGAGGTTCTCCCATTGACACCAGTGTTCTGCCTACTGGGCGCAAGAACATCGAAGACATTGCTTCGATAGTTGCAATCGCAGTCGCTGTGGTGGGGGTTGCGATTGTGTGGGGAATTCATACCCACAGAAAGGGGCATGACCCGTTATCGAGATGGAAGTGAGTAAGCTGCGTAAGGTACTCCACTCCTTCCCGGTATTCTTGCTAGTGCTTTCTGTGTTATTCTTCGCGTTCACGCAAACACAGAAGCTCCTAAAGATTTCTGGGATAAGTATGGAGCCAACTTTGCATGACAAGGATGTTTGCTTCATGGAGACCTTCATCACTCCAGAGCGAGAGGGCATCTATGTTGTGAAGGAGCCCGAGGTAGCTGTCTGGGCGGTTAAACGGCTGGTCGGACTTCCAGGCGATGTAGTGGAGCTGTGCGACGGCTACACCTATGTGAATGGGGAGCGTATTCTCGAGAATGTAGAGGGCACATGGGAATCCATGACCTTTGAACTCGGTGCGGATGAATATTTGTTCCTGGGTGACAATCGTAAGGACTCCTACGACGGTCGCTATTGGTCGCGACTGCTAAACCGTAGCGACATACTCTATCATGTTACTTACAGACTTTGGCCTATCCACAAGATAGGTAGATTGGAGTGATTTCATGGGAGCTGCCTTCAAGAGGAACATGCACGTTACTGCAGGTTTCTTCGCCTTGAGGTTTGCAGTATGTATCGGTGTGGCATTGGCGTATCTTCTTGTGGCGGCTGCTATCCAGTATGCCTTTGTCAGCCTATTGGGAGAATCAACCTTCAACTATATCGTTGGCGGGTTGTTGTCTCTGGTGCTCGGGATTCTCGTGTGTAGCTTTGGTGGCTCGTTTATCTTCATGTTCATTCGGGGATGGCATGTGGCCGCCTTGGCTTACGCTAAGAAGATTTACAAATCGGGAGCTCCAGCCATCAGCGTTGGCATGACTGTATTCTCTAAGAACCTGGTTAGTTTTGGAGCTGTGTACGGTGTTCGGCTCCTCGTGAAGAATCTAATGTCTCGGTTCCAGGATTCTCTATGGGATTTGCTTGAGGATGTTCCGCTTCTGTGTAACTTGCAAAGTTTTGCAGAGAGCCCGATAGTCGAGCATATGTCCCGTGCTGTGCTCGACTATGGTTTTGATGCTGCTGTGTATTATCTAGTGCGGTTCAAACCTGAATCTATGGAGGAGATTCCAGATACCATAATGTCTGGGCTCAAGAAGTACCTTTGCAGCCTGCCGAGTATCATGGCTACAGCAATAGGTACGTACTTCGGATTTGAGGTTCTACCCCAGGTGCTTAAAGTCTTCATCATCCTTGGTGTATTATTCACCCAAGGTGTCTGTGCCGGTATCCTTATTACTGTTCTCCTGTGGCCGATATTCTACATCCTGGAGAACGCCTTCTTCAAGCCATTCACTATGATGATGTTCTTGACTTGCTTTGCCGCACAGTGTGACAAGGAGTTGGACCAAGAGTCCTCGATCTACAAGTTGGTAACATCTATCCTGGACGGTGAAGAGGATCCTGAGGACGCCGAAGAAGATAAGCCGGAGCCCAAGCGTAAGAAGGCCACCAAGAAGGAACCTGTCGAGGAAGTAGAGCCTGAGGAAGAGGAAGCGCCGAGCGAGCCTGTGAAGGAGCCCGAGCCACCTCCGGAGAGCGATGCAGTTGAGGAGATTGACTTGGACCTGGACTTTGAAGGAGAGGATGCGGATGTTCCTGTGCCACAGGAAAGCACTCGACCAGCGCAGCCTCCTGACCTTCAAGAGCTTCTTAATAATTTCGCTAAAAGTCAAGAAGCTCAAGTAGCTCCACGGGTGCGCGAGAGTACCGATGCACCAAGCGGCAAGGTTCGTGACCTGTCCGCTATGGTGAAGGGAATTGATATCAGTGCACTCAATCAGGGCTTTGGGTTCGACGAAATAAACGAGGAGGGCGAGTAGCGTGATAACAAGAGGACGCGTGCGTTACACGCTGGAGTTCTGTCGAGGTCAGAGTTACTCCGATTTTGTGCGAGGTATCCGTGATGGCGCTTCTATCAATCGCCTTTGTTTCTTTGGCATTGAGAAGATACGCGCCTACCTTAGTTTGCAGGCAGGTGTGCCGGTACTGGACTACTTTCGCCGCATCGAGAAGAAGTGGGAGCGTATTACACATCTGCCGCGAGAGCGCAGGCTTGATGTGTACTCCATGCTCCACTCTGCCCATGGATTTGAGAATGAGCTGGCTGAGACTTTCTTCTTTGTCTTTCCAAGAGCGGAGGAGAGCTTCTATGACCAATTACCGGGGCACAGGGAAGTAGTGTCGTTGCTGAATGCATCCCCTACCAGTGACCAGTTACAGGAGCACATGCTTGTTTGCTCCTACGATGATACCACGGCCGTAGATGATGCTGACGGTATTGTCACGATTATGTGCGATGATGGCCAGTTGTGTATACCTTATGACAGGCGCCAGGGTAGGAGTATCTTCCAAATGTCTCGGGCGAAGTTTCACCCTGATTCCAGAATCGTGTCTGCTTCCGAGAAATTCTTTGACCGCTGTTATAGCATTAAGTCCAAGCTATCCTCACTGACGCTTGGTGGGGTACTATCACGCATAGATAATATCATGCCATAGGAGGTAGAAGTCATGGCAGTCGAAAGAAGAGTGAAACCCTCAGAGCGTGCGAAGCAGCAGATTGCTGCTAAGCGCAAGACGATTATTGCTGCGTTGGTCACCCTCGTCCTGGTGGCTATCATCGTCGCCATCGGGATGATACTGGTGCCGCATTTCCTGTTCGGGGAGCCGCTGCCCTGGGGTTCCAAGGACCCGACTACAGTAGACCAGGATAAGGTCGGTGTTGAGAATCCCGATGCTGTCAAAGCGATGCTGGAGCAGACCGTGTCCTATGAGGGTACATGGTTGGAGGATGCCCCCCTAGGATATCAGGTCTATCTGCCGGGTACTAAGGAGTTCAAGTATGATGGGCAAATCTCCAAGACGATTCTTAACAACGAAGCTGGCACCGGTGTGTTCGGTATCGCCATCGGCGAGGAGCTCCCTACGCTAAACAACGACGCTACGGCAGACCCCGGTGCCGTTATGGATGCAACGCTGGCGAGGGTGACCGAGGATATTAGCAGGGGGCTGTATGGTGCCAAGTTCAGTGCTTCCTATGATGTGTCAACAACTCAGCTGGGTGACAAGACTCCTGCTATCCTCGTCACGGGTGACCTGCAGACCATGCTTGGTCTCAAGGCTGAGGGCTCTGATGAAGTGCAGCAAATCACCTACAACTACCCACTGTGTGGTATCGGGTTTATCCGCAATAACGTGCCCATCATGTTCTGGGGTGTGATTGATGCGGACGATGCCGGTGAGGCCGCACGTCTCAATACCTACTTCGAGGAGTGTGCCCGTATTACTTCGTCCATCACAGTTGATACCAAAGTCGCGGTTTCTGCAGGGGAGGATTAACATGGAAGAGAGTAAAGTCACTTTTACTGGCAAGGGTGAGATCATTCGTGGTAGCGGCCGCAAGCTGAATGTGGATGAGAAGAGGACCTTGGGCACCGGTAGCGAGAAACTGGTCTCCACGACTTCCACTTCTGCCGCCATGCCTAAGGCTACCACTCAGCGTAAGAAAGGAAGCAAGCCCGCTAAGCTCGACCTGAGCAAATTGCGTGAGCAGGCAGGTATGTCCGAACCCGCCAAGAAGCCTGAGGTGCCCGAAGAGCCCCCCAAGGCAGCAGAGCCTGTGAAGCCGCCTGAGCAGGCTGTGCCTATCCCGGCACACAAGCCTGAGCTGGAGGAAGTTCCGGAGCCTGCGCCTGTTCCTGCGGAGGAGCCTGCAGTGCCTTCTGCTGAGCCCGCTATTGAGCAGCCCGGTGAACAGGCGCCCAAGAACGACGAGGAGTCTAAGGACGTTCCCGCCGCAGACGTTGCGCCGTCCACTGAGTTTAAGCTGGAATCCACGGTGAATATCACCCGAGACCATGAGGAAGGCGGCACCGCGGTAGACGCGGTACCACCTCCGCCTCCGCAGTCTATCAAAAAGACCAAGGTGGACTTTCCTCCCCACAAGGCCGAGACAGTACCTGTACAGGAAGCGGAGCCACTGAAACTTGATGGCACTCCGGACACCATAGTGTCCACTGGTCCCTTCAAGGCAATCACTCTGGAGGAACTGTCGGCTAGGCACGGGCTCGGCGTTGAGGATGTGAACAACGCCGTAGTACTTGGCAAGTACCGTGGTTTGGTGTGGTATCGCACGATGCGGATTGGCCGGACTAATCTGCACATCCTCGGGCTGGGTAGGGAGCTTTTGGCTGTTACTCCCAAGAAGTACACCCTCATTGACGCACTGGAGTATCTCAAGGTCAGTGCGGACTGCGCAACGGTCAACGGCGTTATCCTGGTGAGTGAGCACCAGGTTAACGCTAATACCAAATGAAGAAAGTTCTGATAATCCTGGCCCTCGTCGCTGTCATTGGCATAGCGGCGGGGGCTTTTTATTTCTACATGCAGGAGACTGGCGAGCAGCAACAAGAAGACGAAGCTGCAGCAGCGCAGGTTGCAGAATCGTTAGTACAGAGTATTGATGCTGTAATGAGTAAGACCACGCCGGTATCCTGGGTGTATGACGCAGATGACACTCTGCTGTTCGCTATCAGAATATCCGATGAGGCCTCGGCGACCCAGAGTGTCACAGACACCATTATCGCGGAGATCTCTAAAAAATACCCTGAAGGCCTGGCTAATTACGTTGCACGTCAATATGTGATTGACCAGGTCATTGCGGGAAAGAGCGACTACTTCTTTGAGTGCCTGGTATCCCAACTACAAAGCCGTAAGACCGACGAGGACCTTGTGAAGTACCTCACAACCATAGGTAACTATGGAGGTGTCAATGGTCTTGAAAATGCCGCCGTTGAGTATTTCAATAGAGACCTTGGGCACTTGACTAGTTGGCAGATTGACTTCCTAATGTATGTGTATGGTAAGGACACTGCTGACATTACTGCCTATCTCACCTCGGCTGGAATGACCCAGGAGCAGTTGGACTTCATGCAGGACAGCGTTCGTAATGACGCCTATGAGACGATACTGCGTAAAGAGGTCCAGAAGCTTAGTCAAATACAAATGAGCCAAAGCTCCTATACCATACGTCTATCCCTGTCTGCGGCACAGCAACAGGCCGTACAGGCTAGTGTGGACAGTGCCATGAAGGCGTACATTGACTTGTCCTCGAGTGGTACCTTTGTAGTCAATGCTAGCGTGGCGGTGCTCGACAATCAAACAGGTCTGATAACCGCCTATGTGCCTGGGCGTACTTCGAGCGCTAAAGTTCAAGAAGAGTTTGAGATGAACTCCGGAACCTGGTCCAGTAACTTCACTCAGCTAATTTCACGTCTGGCGCAGCCGGGGCAAACGAAGTATTCTCTACAGACTGTGAAGTTGCCCAATGGGGATTACACCTTCAAGAGCACTGGGCAACAGTGGGAGGGGCAAGAGCTTGGCTCAGGCGTAAGTGGGTCCAACACAGCTATCGACGTATTGGACCAATTAAAGGTAATGGTGCTTTCTTCTTCGCCCTCTCTTATACAGCAGGTTAAAGACCTCAATGGTCAGACTGTCTATGAGGCGCCGGGACCGGAGTTTCAGCCTGCGGGTAACACAACCGTGTTAAAGCTACGTCAATTCTTCGCCGAGGATGGCGTGGACCAGGCAACTACTCTCTCCTCACGCCTCGTCATGTCGAGCGGTGTTGTATGCTTTGAAATGACCAAGGAGTACACAGTCATTGCTCTGATTGGTACAGGCGTAATTAGCGGGGACGTCCCTGCAGATGAGCGCAGCTCTCTGCTTGACGTGTTTGATGCTATCTCTCAGGGAGTGCGCACATTTTTCCCAACTCCAAAGAATCTGCTATATGCTCGCACAGAAGGTGTGGCGAATGAGTTCACAGCTACCTATGAAGCTAACCATGAAATGCTTTCTGAGGGCTTAGGTGAAAAGTTCAAGTCGTTAGAGAGCATGGAGATAAATTCTGTAGAGAGCAGGAAGAACTTCGAGCTGGAGTACGAGAAGCTTTCCGCTGAGTTGAAGTCTTTGGAG
>ERZ778512.2450-NODE-2450-length-10076-cov-7.372119_pt1 | contig 10076 bp, 8 predicted proteins | sample MGYA00510346_ERZ778512 | MGnify/ENA primary metagenome ERZ778512 (study PRJEB29527, sample SAMN07138962) | mouse gut metagenome | material: feces | host: mouse | place: China:Nanjing | collected 2016-01-25 ...
CTTGCAGACTGGATTGAAGTATTTTGGTATCAAATATCCGCTGGATTATTCTGATAATGCATCTACAGGCAAGGAGAAGATTGTGCATACCGAAGGAGATGTATGGGGCAAGTTGAATGAAGAACAGCGGGTGGGCATCCGGTTTGAGATGGATAACCTGTTTTATTCATCGGGCAGTTGGATGAGTGACTATACTTCACTGGCTCTGAATCCTTATTATATGTTGGAAAGTGACGACTGGCGTGTTCGTGTCGGTGCTCATGTGGACTGGCAGTCGGGAGAGGACAGCGGCATTGATGTGGCTCCCGATGTGAAAGCCGAATACTTGTTCTCGGATAGTTATGTGCTTTATCTGCATGCACTGGGAGGACGTGAATTGAATGATTACCGTCGGTTGAATGCTTTCTCGCCTTATTGGTCTTTAAATGGCCGGATGCCTTCCACCTATGTGCCGCTGAATGCTTCATTGGGCTTTAAAGCGTCTCCGGTAAATGGCTTGTGGTTTAATATCTTTGGCGGATACCGGATCAGCAAAGATGAGTTGTCCTGCAATCTGGTGGATGTGGACGGATATTATTTTACTCATTTCTTGCAGGATGAAGCGAAAACCGCCTATGGAGGCGCTGAATTGAAATACGGCTATAAGGACTGGTTCGATGCTTCATTGAAAGGTACATTTTATAGTTGGAAGACGGATCATGAAAACGAAGAGTTGTATTTAATGACCAAGCCCAAGTTTGAATTGGATTTTTATGCTGAGGCTAAAGTCTTCGAAGGACTGAAGATTAATTTAGGTTACGAATATGTACAGCGGAAAGAATATGTGATAAAAGAGGGGAATGGCAGCTGGGACTTAGGCCTGGGCAATATCAGTGACCTGAGTGTGGGGGCCAGTTATACGTTCCTGAAAGATTTGTCTGTTTTCGGCCGCGTGAATAATCTGCTGAATAAACAATATTATTATGAGCATGGCTATCCTGCTGAAAAACTGAATGTTCTAGCCGGTCTTTCTTTGGTTTTTTAGTTAAATAGAGACCTGGAGAGGAATTTTTTAAGAAAAAAAAGCAGAAACATACCTTATTATATAGGTGTGCTTCTGCTTTTTTTCTACTTTTGCCCCAAAATAAAATGGAATACATAGTATTATGCAAAAAAATCTAGTAATAGTGGAGTCACCCGCCAAGGCTAAAACCATTGAGAAATTCTTGGGTAATGATTATAAAGTCCTTTCCAGTTACGGGCATATCCGGGATTTGAAAAAGAAGGAGTTTAGTATCGATGTAGAGAATGGGTTTGAGCCGACTTACGAGATACCGGCAGATAAGAAGAAATTGGTAGCCGAATTGAAAGCGGAGGCAAAGAAGGCTGATATGGTATGGCTTGCATCCGATGAGGACCGCGAAGGAGAAGCTATTTCATGGCACTTGTTTGAAGTCTTGGGATTGGATCCTAAGAAGACCAAGCGCATTGTATTCCACGAGATAACCAAAACAGCGATACTAAAAGCCATCGAGAATCCGCGTGACATTGATGTGAATCTGGTAAATGCACAGCAGGCACGCCGTATCTTGGATAGAATTGTAGGTTTTGAACTTTCACCGGTGCTATGGAAGAAGGTGAAACCTGCCCTTTCTGCCGGACGTGTGCAGTCTGTTGCCGTTCGTTTGATTGTGGAACGTGAACGTGAGGTGCACGCTTTTGTCAGTGAGCCGTCTTATCGTGTTACGGCGGTGTTCGAAGTGCCTGATGTCGATGGAAATGAAGTTGAAGTGAAAGCGGAATTGGCCAACCGTTTCAAGACCAAGGAAGAAGCACAGGCTTTCCTTGAAACTTGTAAGGATGCGCAGTTCTCTATCGAAGATATAACAACCCGCCCTGTGAAGAAATCACCTGCTGCCCCGTTTACTACTTCTACGTTGCAGCAGGAAGCTGCCCGTAAGCTGGGATTTACAGTCGCGCAGACCATGATGGTGGCGCAACGTCTGTATGAAAACGGACAAATCACCTATATGCGTACGGACTCGGTGAATCTTTCGGATTTGGCTTTGAATACCAGCAAGCAGACTATTTTGTCCCTGATGGGGGAAAAATATGTCAAAGTTCGTAAGTTTGCCACTAAAACCAAAGGGGCACAGGAAGCGCATGAGGCTATTCGTCCTACTTATATGGAGAATGAGAAGGTAAACGGAACCGGTCAGGAGCAGAAGTTGTATGAACTGATCTGGAAACGCACTATCGCTTCACAGATGGCGGATGCGGAACTGGAGAAAACAACGGCTACCATTGTAATCAGCAACAGCAGCGAGAAATTTATTGCTACCGGCGAAGTGATTACTTTTGACGGTTTCCTGCGTGTGTATAAGGAATCATACGATGATGACAATGAACAGGAAGACGAGGGTCGTCTGTTGCCGCCTCTGAGCAAAGGGGGAAAATTGATAAGAAAAGAAATTCTGGCGACTCAGCGATTTACTCAATGTCCGCCTCGCTATACGGAAGCCAGCCTGGTGCGCAAACTGGAAGAGCTGGGTATCGGTCGCCCTTCTACATACGCGCCTACTATCTCTACCGTGCAGCAACGCGGTTATGTGGAGAAAGGGAACAGTGAAGGGGTGAAGCGTTCGTATGATATCTTGAAACTGAAAGGTGGTAAGATTACGGAAACTACCAAGACGGAGATGACGGGAAATGAAAAATCCAAGCTGCTGCCTACGGATACCGGCATCGTGGTAAACGATTTCCTGATGGAATACTTCCCTGATATCATGGACTTTAACTTTACAGCGAATGTGGAGAAAGAATTCGATGAAGTGGCTGAAGGAGAAAAGGAATGGACGGGTATGATGGGCAGTTTCTATAAAGGTTTCCATCCGTTGGTAGATAAGACCATTCACTCTAAGACCGAGCATAAGGTGGGTGAAAGAGTATTGGGGACAGATCCGGTAAGTGGCAAGCCGGTATCGGTTAAGATCGGCCGTTTCGGCCCGGTTATTCAGATCGGTACTGCCGATGATGAGGAGAAACCACGCTTTGCGCAGTTGGCAAAAGGGTTGTCTATGGAAACCATTACGTTGGAAGAAGCCTTGGAGGCATTTAAACTTCCTCGCACGTTGGGCGATTATGACGGTCATACGGTAACGGTGGGAGTAGGGCGTTTCGGGCCATACGTGCGCTATGACAAACTGTTTGTCTCTATACCTAAAGGAACTGATCCGATGGAGATTACCTTGGATGAGGCTGTGGAACTTATTAAGAATAAGATCGAGGCGCAGGAGAAGAAGTTTATTAAAGTATTCGATGCTGACCCTGATATGCAGGTCTTGAATGGTCGTTACGGCCCTTACATCAGCTATCAGAAAAAGAATTATAAGATTCCGGAGAATGTGGAACCGGCGGATTTAAGCCTGGAGGCTTGTTTCAAGGTGATAGAATTGCAGAAAAGCAAGGCGGAAACCCGTAAAACGAAGGCGGCTTCAAGAAATAGGAGAACCGTAAATATGGAAGAGGAGTCCGAAAAGCCCGAAGAATCCGCTAAAAGTAAGGCGGTTCCCAAGGTAAAGGGCACTGCAAAAGCAAAAAAATGACACGTATATTTTTAATAGGATATATGGGCGCGGGTAAAACGACTCTAGGTAAAGCGTTTGCCCGTGAAATGGGTCTGAATTTCATTGATTTGGACTGGTATATTGAGGAGCGTTACCACAAAACTGTTCAACAACTATTCTCGGAGCGAGGAGAGGGCGGATTTCGCGAACTGGAGCGTAAAATGTTGCACGAAGTGGCTGAATTTGAGAATGTGGTTGTTTCGGCAGGTGGGGGGACACCTTGTTTTTTTGATAACATGGAGTATATGAATGATTGCGGTGATACGGTGTTTCTGGATGTGGAACCTGCCGTGTTGTTCCGCCGCCTGAGGGTAGCCAGGCAGCAACGTCCGTTGTTGGCAAATAAAAGTGATGAGGAACTGATGAAGTTTATCTGTGAGGCGTTACAGAAAAGGCTTCCGTTTTATTTCAAGGCAAAACATTTGTTTAAGGCCGATGAACTGGAGGATAAAAGACAGATTCAGAACTCTGTTGACAGCTTGAGAAAGCAATTGAATAAATAATTATATAGTAAATACACACTCTTTGCACAGAAGAAGAAATGAGAAAATGGCGTATTGAAGATTCGGAAGAACTCTACAACATAACCGGGTGGGGAACTTCGTACTTTGGTATCAATGACAAAGGTCATGTAGTGGTAACTCCTCGTAAGGACGGCGTTGAGGTCGATTTGAAAGAATTGGTCGATGAGCTGCAATTACGGGATGTGGCAGCTCCTATGCTGATCCGTTTTCCGGATATTCTGGATAATCGTATTGAGAAAATCGCGAACTGCTTCAAGCAGGCATCTGATGAGTATGGGTATAAGGCTCAGAACTTTATCATTTATCCTATCAAGGTAAACCAGATGCGTCCTGTAGTAGAAGAAATCATCAGCCATGGCAAGAAATTCAATTTGGGACTGGAAGCCGGTTCCAAACCCGAACTTCATGCGGTGATCGCTGTGAATACAGATTCGGATTCCTTGATTATCTGTAACGGATATAAGGACGAAAGTTATATTGAACTGGCTCTGCTGGCACAGAAGATGGGAAAACGTATCTTTCTGGTGGTGGAGAAAATGAATGAATTACGCCTGATAGCCAAAATGGCAAAACAGCTCAATGTGCGTCCTAATATAGGTATCCGCATCAAACTGGCTTCTTCGGGAAGTGGCAAATGGGAAGATAGCGGAGGAGATGCCAGTAAATTTGGCTTGACATCCAGTGAACTGCTGGAAGCGCTTGATTTTCTGGAAAAGAAAGATATGAAGGACTGTCTGAAATTGATTCATTTTCATATCGGCAGTCAGGTGACTAAAATACGCCGCATCAAGACAGCTCTGCGTGAGGCTTCTCAATTCTATGTACAGTTGCATGTGATGGGCTTCAAGGTGGAGTTTGTGGATATCGGCGGAGGTTTGGGTGTGGATTACGACGGAACCCGCTCTGCCAATAGTGAGAGCAGTGTGAACTACTCTATTCAGGAATATGTGAATGACTCTATCTCTACGCTGGTGGATGCCAGTGACAAGAATGGAATTCCTCATCCGAATATTATTACCGAAAGCGGACGCTCACTGACCGCCCATCATTCCGTGCTGATTTTCGAGGTGCTGGAAACTGCGACTCTGCCCGAAATGGATGAGGATTTCGAGGTGGGTGAAAGTGATCACGAACTGGTACATGAACTTTATGGGATATGGGACAACCTGAATCAGAGCCGTATGGTGGAGGCTTGGCACGATGCACAGCAGATACGTGAGGAGGCGCTTGATTTATTCAGCCACGGCATTGTGGATCTGAAGACCCGTGCCCAGATAGAGCGTCTGTACTGGTCGGTGACCCGTGAGATCAATCAGATCGCTTCGGGGCTGAAACATGCGCCCGATGAATTCCGCAAGTTGGACAAACTGCTGGCTGATAAATATTTTTGTAATTTCTCGTTGTTCCAGTCGTTGCCGGACTCGTGGGCGATAGACCAGATATTCCCTATCATGCCTATCCAGCGTTTGGATGAGAAACCCGACCGGAATGCTACCCTGCAAGATATCACTTGTGATTCGGATGGAAAGATTGCCAATTTTATCTCCACCCGTTATGTGTCGCATGATCTGCCGGTACATTCGTTGAAGGGGAAAGATGCTTATTATATAGGTGTGTTTCTGGTTGGCGCTTATCAGGAGATTCTGGGCGATATGCATAATTTGTTTGGAGATACCAATGCGGTGCATGTCACGGTGGATGACAAGGGATATTCCATTGATCAGGTGATTGATGGTGAAACGGTGGCCGAAGTTTTGGACTATGTACAATATAACCCGAAGAAACTGGTGCGTACATTGGAAACCTGGGTGACCAAATCAGTAAAAGAAGGAAAGATTTCAGTAGAGGAAGGAAAGGAGTTCCTCTCTAATTATCGTTCCGGGTTGTACGGATATACTTATTTGGAATAATAGCATGAAAGAAAAACTGACTATCATAAAAGTAGGTGGAAAAATTGTAGAGGAAGAGTCAACACTCAGTCAGTTGTTGGCTGATTTTTCTGCTATAGAAGGTTATAAACTGCTGGTACATGGTGGCGGGCGCTCTGCTACCAGGCTGGCGGCCCAATTGGGGATTGAAAGTAAAATGGTGAATGGCCGCCGCATTACGGATGCAGAAACGCTGAAAGTGGTCACCATGGTATATGGCGGACTGGTGAACAAGAATATCGTAGCCGGCCTTCAGGCAAAAGGGGTGAACGCCATCGGACTGACCGGAGCCGATATGAATGTGATCCGTTCGGTAAAGCGTCCGGTAAAAGATGTGGATTATGGCTTTGTGGGTGATGTGGAAAAAGTGAACGCCGAGTTTCTGGCAACGTTGATCCGTCAGGGCATTGTGCCTGTCATGGCTCCACTGACGCACGACGGCAAGGGAAGTATGCTGAATACCAATGCCGACACTATTGCCGGAGAAACCGCTAAAGCACTGGCATCCCTGTTTGATGTGACATTGGTTTATTGCTTTGAGAAAAAGGGCGTGCTGCGTGATGAGAATGATGATGACAGTGTAATCCCTGTGATTACTCCTGTGGAATTTAAGGAATTTGTGGCGCAAGGCATTATTCAGGGAGGGATGATTCCCAAACTGGAGAACTCTTTTTCTGCTATTGACGCTGGTGTCAGCCAAGTGGTAATAACCTTAGCATCAGCCATTCATAAAGAAGGTGGTACCGTAATTAAAAAATAATTCAAAAAAACAGGCGGGTGGGTGTAACTTTAGTGTGACTCACCCGTCATTATTACAGAGCAATGCGAGAGATCAGTTTCCGGAACGACATTCTGCCCCTGAAGGACAAACTCTACAGGTTGGCGTTTCGTATTACGTTGAATAGCGCTGAAGCGGAGGATGTGGTGCAGGATACGATGATCAGAGTATGGAACAAGCGGGATGAATGGCCGCAGTTTGAATCCATAGAGGCATATTGCCTGACCGTTGCCCGTAACCTGGCGATTGACCGCAGTCAGAAGATGGAGGCCCAAAACTTGGAGCTGACACCCGAGGCGCGTGAAATGCCTGATACATTGACTCCTTACGATCAGCTGGAGCAGGACGAACAAATACAGTTGGTTCACCGTCTGGTCAATGAACTTCCTGAAAGGCAGCGTACAATCATGCAACTGAGGGATGTTGAAGGAAAGAGTTATAAAGAGATTGCGGACATTTTGCAGATTACGGAAGAACAGGTGAAGATAACCCTGTTCCGTGCCCGGCAGAAGATAAAACAAAGATACACTGAAATAGAGGATTATGGATTATAAATATATTGAACAGCTTTTGGAACGTTACTGGAATTGCGAAACTTCATTGGAAGAAGAGCAAATATTACGTTCATTCTTTTGTCAGAAAGAAGTGCCTGCTCATTTACTCCGTTATAAGCAGCTGTTTGCTTATCAGGATGTGGAGAGGGAGAAAGGCTTGGGCGATGATTTTGATGCCAGAATCCTGGCCCGGATAGAAAGACCGGTGGTAAAAGCGCAACGCCTCACTATGCGTACACGCTTTATGCCTCTGTTTAAAGCGGCTGCAATGATTGCCGTATTGTTTCTCATGGGTACAGTGGTGCAACACGCTGTGGAAGGTGGTGATAGTGATGCGGTGTCGGTACACGATGAGTATCAGGATTCTACGACCGATCCCCAAGTGGCATACGAACCTGTATTGTCTACAGATACGGTGGCAAAGATTACCGTTGATGATACCGGTGCAGGGAAAACAAACTAGAACATTTTCATTTGCTTTTATATAAATATGATAGTTAGTGCTTATTAAAACAACTTTTTAATTCGAGGCTGTGAAGTTTCAATTCTCTCAAATTTTAAATTAACTAACTAAATAATTAAAAAAGGATTACCGCGTGAGCAGTAATCCTTTTTTGCTTGGTAAATAATCTAATGTAAAGAGAGATTTATGAAATGAGTTATTTGCTCTTAACGCTTCCGATTCCGGATTTCTTTAGTCCGGTAACCTGAGGGTTACCGTAGTAGTTCACACTTCCTACTCCCTGGGTACTGATATTTATTGTCCCGGATGCATAACAAGAAACACTTCCCACACCGTTTTGTTCAACTATGACATCAGAAACAATCATGTCTTTCGCTTTCAGACTGCCTACTCCTTCTAAATAATAGGTCGCATGGCCTGCCTGCCCCTTTAAATTGATACTGCCTACTCCTTCTTGGGATGCTTTGATGGAATGTGCCATTAATGCATTTGCTTCAATACTCCCCACACCTTCGGCACTGATAGAAAGATCCGTTACTATCACGCTGTCTTTCAGATAAATGCTTCCTACACCTCTTTGCTTGATACTGCATAAGTCCGGACTGGTAATTGAGATATTGATTTTTGAGCTCTTGAAGTTTTTGAATTTGTCTTTATCCATACTGATACTCAGTGTGCTGTCTTTGATCATAACAATGAGTTGGGGGATGTAATTATCCGGGCCGTTGGCTTCTACTTTGGTTACATTCCCTTGAGTAAAGACAATGTTGGCAGGTGCTCTGTTCTCTATCTTGTTGAAAGGAGTTACGCTATATTTTTTGGTAATTTTATTCTTGCTGGGCTTCGGGCCTGATGATACATGGATACAGCCTGTCGTCATTGTGATTGCCAGCAGAAGACTGAAAAAATAAATGTTTTTTGTTCTCATGATAATATGTATTTTTAATCGGTTTCTGTTAATTAGACGGTGGAAATTTCAGGAAAGTTGCAAATCTCTGCCTTTTTTTATTGGAAAGCTGTATCTTTGTATCCGTATGGCAACTAAAAGAGTACTTCCGGATAAAGATTTTGATCGTATTATAGTGCGTACACACAAGCTGGCGCGTAATGTCACTATACGGGTGAAGCCCGACGGGCTACATGTTACTGTTCCTCCTTACAGCTTGACCAGCAAGGTACTGGAGGTGGTGGAGCAATATAGGCAACGCCTGTTGGAGGATTGGAAAAGGGTGGGCAAAAAGCCGGTCGACTTGAGTTTCCGTATTCACACTCCCTGTTTCCGTTTATGGTTGGAGCAAGGTAATTTTACTTGCTTTTCCGTACGCTTTACCGAGGAGGGCGTCAAGATTATCTGTCCGCGGAATGTGGATTTTTCTTTGCCCGAAGTACAAAGACTGGTGCGTAATGCCATCATCCGTGCCATGAAGAAAAATGCACAAGAATATCTGCCTCCTCTTTTATCCGCTTTGTCCGAACAGTATCATCTGCCATTTAAACGTGTGAAGATTACCGGCAGCAAGGGAAGATGGGGAAGCTGCTCGGGGGCGGGCAGTATTAATCTTTCCTGTTACTTGATGTTGCTGCCTCCTCATTTGATGGACTACGTACTGCTGCACGAACTGTCTCATACCAAGGAGATGAATCACGGCCCTCGTTTTTGGGAACTGCTGGATAGTATGACAGGAGGGAGAGCTCGTGCCTTGCGTGCGGAGTTGCGTAAATTTGATACTGATTTTTAAACATCTTATTGCGGTTGCTCGGGATAAAGAAATGTTTGAAATAAATTGATGGAGATAGATGTTTTTAAGATTATAATTGCTATATTTGTTTAGCATAAGCAATTGTCTGTATTTTGATGTTGAACCCTTAAATCGCAAACAGATATGACCGACCTTACCATTCTGATCGCTGTTATAGCACTGGCATTATGGCCGCTTGCATTTTCTTGCCCCTGCAAGTCGCTTTTAATTGGGGCAATACCCTTGGTGCTTATGCCGGTGGGCTGTCCATAGATGCCGGATTGGGTTATCGGTATGCGGCCCTAGTGGGGGTATCGTATTGGACGGCCTTATCGCTGTTTTCCTTTATTCCAAAAGGGAATCGGTTTCTTTTTCCAAAATATAAATCACATCGCCACTCTTCTTAACTTCTATCCGGCTACCTTCCGGGTTCAGGTTGAAAGGTGTGGTCTTGTCTGTTTTGTTATCTACGACCATCAGTACAT
>ERZ778512.2457-NODE-2457-length-10052-cov-5.990897_pt1 | contig 10052 bp, 6 predicted proteins | sample MGYA00510346_ERZ778512 | MGnify/ENA primary metagenome ERZ778512 (study PRJEB29527, sample SAMN07138962) | mouse gut metagenome | material: feces | host: mouse | place: China:Nanjing | collected 2016-01-25 ...
TGCGATGTACATCTTACTATAGCAGGACGTACATCGCACCGTGGGAAGACGTAATAAAAAAAAAAAAAAAAGGCCTTAGGTATCCGTAAGAAACAACTTAACCACAGAATAGAAATCGCTTAAACAGCCTCCTGCTTCAAGAAACCGAATCATTATTCATGACAGATCCCCGCTATCGGATAACCTTTCAAGGCATCAGAACCCCACAAAAGGAGTGAAAAAAACATTTCACTTCATCCCCGAAGGATAACACTAAATAACAGACCATTGTACCCCTATTCCAACTTTCTTTCGTATCTTTGCGCCCATTGAACGTTAACGAAACAATAACATATTCATGAAACAGTACAAATTAGTCAACAACCTGGTAGGTTGGTTAGCTTTTGCCATCGCAGCCTATACTTACTGCATGACGATAGAACCAACAGCCAGTTTCTGGGATTGTCCGGAGTTCATCACCACCGGCTATAAATTAGAGGTAGGCCACCCGCCCGGTGCACCCTTTTTTATGCTCACCGCCAACTTATTCAGCCAGTTTACAAGCGACCCCAGCCAGGTAGCCCGGATGGTCAACACCATGAGCGCCCTGATGAGTGCGGCTTGTATCTTATTCCTCTTCTGGAGTATAACCCATCTGGTGAAAAAACTGATATGCCCCGATGACAACGAGATGACTCTGAGTAAACTCATTACCATCATGGGTTCCGGACTGGTGGGAGCTTTGGCTTATACATGGAGCGACACCTTCTGGTTCAGTGCCGTAGAAGGCGAGGTGTACGCTTACTCCAGCCTCTTCACCGCAGTCGTATTCTGGTTGATCTTAAAATGGGAATCTGTTGCCAACGAGCCTCACAGCGACCGCTGGCTGGTTCTGATTGCTTATCTGACCGGCCTTTCCATCGGTGTGCACTTGCTGAACTTATTGTGTATTCCGGCCATCGTATTAGTATACTATTATAAAAAGAATCCCGATGCCAACCTCAAAGGCAGCCTGTTGGCACTGGCAGGTTCCATGGTACTGGTTGCGGCCGTGTTATACGGTATCGTACCGGGAGTGGTAAAAGTAGGAGGATGGTTCGAACTGCTGTTTGTCAACAGTTTCGGAATGCCTTTCAACAGCGGTCTGATAGTCTACATCGTTCTGCTCGCCGCATCCATTATCTGGGGCGTTTACGAAAGCTATATGGAAAAGAGCCGCAAACGCATGAACATCTCCTTTCTGATCACCATTGCCATGCTGGGCATCCCTTTCTATGGTTACGGATGGAGCAGCGCCCTGACAGGTATGGTGATATTGGGAGTTTTGGGCGTCTATCTGTTTGCCGAACTGAATAAAAAATATCAAGTCAGCGCACGTACCTTGAACACCTCTTTGCTATGTATCATGATGATCATGGTAGGATACTCGTCCTACGCCATTATCGTGATCCGCTCCACCGCCAATACACCGATGGACCAGAACTCTCCGGAGGATATTTTCACGTTGGGCGAATACTTGGGGCGTGAGCAATATGGTACCCGTCCTTTGTTCTACGGACAAACATACGCCTCTAAACCGGCACTGAAGGAAGTGGACGGAGGATGTGTATACGATGTAACGGAAGGCGCTCCCGTTTATCAACGCAAGGAAAAAGCAACTCCCGATGAAAAAGACAGCTACGAAGTGGTACGCCACAAAACCGAATACAAGTATGCGCAGAACATACTTTTCCCACGTATGTACAGCGATGCACACGCACAAGCATACGAAGATTGGGTAGGCGGCATAACCGGTGTACAAGTGCCTTACGATCAGTGCGGCCAGCTGATGATGGTAAAAATACCCACCCAATGGGATAACATCAGGTTCTTCTTTATCTACCAGCTGAACTACATGTACTGGAGATACTTCATGTGGAACTTTGCCGGACGTCAGAATGACATACAGGGACAAGGTGAAATAGAGCATGGCAACTGGATTACCGGAATACCGTTTGTGGACAAGTTCCTGGTAGGCGACCAAAGCCTGCTCCCCTCCGACCTGAAAAACAACAAAGGACACAATGTATTCTATTGCCTGCCGCTGATTCTGGGACTTATCGGCCTGTTCTGGCAGGCTTACAAGGTAAGACGCATCACGGCTCCGAACGGGGAAGAGATAGAAGAACCAGTAGGTATCCAGCAATTCTGGATTGTATTCTTCCTGTTCTTCATGACCGGCCTGGCCATCGTGCTCTATTTGAACCAAACGCCGCTGCAACCCCGCGAACGTGACTATGCGTACGCAGGTTCATTCTATGCATTTGCCATCTGGATAGGCATGGGTGTGGCAGGTATTGCCCAATGGTTGCAAGGCAAGCTGGGCGAGAAACCGGCTTCCGTCATTGCAACCGTAGCCTGCCTGTTTGTACCCATCCAAATGGTGAGCCAGACCTGGGACGACCACGACCGAAGCAACCGTTATGTGGCACGCGACTTCGGACAAAACTACCTGAGCACCGTGCAGGAAGAGGGTAACCCGATTATCTTTACCAATGGTGACAACGATACTTTCCCCTTGTGGTACAACCAGGAAACGGAAGGTTTCCGCACCGATGTGCGTGTATGTAACCTGAGTTACCTGCAAACCGACTGGTACATTGACCAAATGAAGCGTCAGGCATACGACTCTCCGGCAGTGCCTATCGAATGGAGCCGTCTGGAATATGTACAGGGGCATAATGAAGGGGTGGCCGTACGTCCGGAAGTGATGGAAAGCATCAATAACTTCTACAAGCAGAACCCGGAAGAAGCCGCCAAGGAATTCGGAGACAACCCGTATGAATTGAAAAATATCCTGAAATACTGGGTACGCTCGCCCAAAGAGGGTTTACAGCTGATACCGACGGACAGCATCGTCATCAAGCTGGACAAGGAGGCAGTGAAACGCTCGGGCATGATGATTCCCGACTCCCTGCATGGCGAAATCCCCGATTACATGAGCATCTCTCTGAAAGGCAAACGTATGCTGTACAAGAGCGAGCTGATGATGCTTGAGATGCTGGCAAATACCAACTGGGAACGTCCGTTGTACATGGCTATCACAGTGGGCAGCGACAACCATCTGAACTTAGGCAACAACTTCATGCAGGAAGGCCTTGCCTACCGCATCACCCCGTTCAACACCACCCAACTGAACGCACGCATCGACAGCGAGAAAATGTATGACAACCTGATGCACAAGTTCAAATTCGGTGGTATCAACCATCCGGACGTCTACATTGACGAAACAGTAATGCGTATGTGCCAAACCCACCGGCGCATGTTTATACAGCTGGCCACCCAGTTGATCAAAGAAGGCAAGAAAGACAAGGCATTGAAAACCCTTGACTATTGTTCGGAAGTAATCCCAAGCACCAACGTGCCCCACGATTACATCATGAGCAGTTCAAAAGAGATGGCCGATGATTATCTGGCGTTAGGTGAAAAAGAAAAGGGAGAAGCCATTCTGAATGATTTGGCAAACAAATCGGTGGAATACATCACCTGGTACCTGAGTCTGGACGACCAACGTCTGCAAGGCTCATACGAAGACTGTCTGCGCCATTTCTATATTCTGGATGAGATCAACAAGAGCCTTGCCCGCACAAATGCTGCCGACGGTGTAGAAGGCGAGGTTGAACAACAGAAAAAATCAGATATGGCAAGCCACTATGCCAAGAAGTTTGAAGAACTCTATGAGATGTTCAATAAACGCGTAGGCGGCGGGGCAGCCAGAAAGTAAATAAAAGGTGTGGATTCACCGCAGAATCCACACCTTTATTTTTGTATAACCAACAAAGGCACACACATTCATGTTTATAGAACAACCCCCACTGATACTCCGCTGGCTCTATCCGCGCGCCTTCTGGCGAATGGACAAGCATGAAAAAGCGGTCTATCTGACTTTCGATGACGGGCCGATTCCCGAGATCACCCCGTGGGTACTCGATTTGTTAGACAAGTACCATATCAAGGCTACTTTCTTTTTGGTGGGCGACAATGTGCGCAAGCATCCCAAGGAATTCCAAATGATTGTAGAACGAGGCCATCGTTTGGGAAATCATACTTTTAACCATATCCGGGGATTCGAATACCGAAGCAAGAATTATCTGGCCAATACGGACAAAGCAAACGAACTGATCCATACCAACCTGTTCCGTCCGCCACATGGCCACATGCGCTGGATGCAGTACATGGTGCTGCGGCATAAGTATCAAATAGTGATGTGGGACTTGGTTACCCGTGACTATAGCAACAAACTGAATGGAAGGCAGGTGCTGAGGAAAGTAAAACATTACGTGCGGAATGGCTCCATCATTACGTTCCATGATTCCATCAAGGCAGAGAAAAACATGAAATATGCCTTGCCCCGGGCCATAGAATGGCTGTTGGAACAAGGCTATGAGTTCAAAGTATTTGATTGAAACAATCCGTTTTTATCTAAATCCTTTTATCTTTACCGTTTCTCCTTCTACGGCTTTCCTTACCAACAGGCTGTTATCCAATTCGACAGGGCTTTTTACCAGTTCCGGAATATTATACGAAAACATGAAACGGCGATAGAACCCACTTTCTTTCTGTGGAAGGAGAAAAGGTTTATAGGTATTTCCTGCACGATCCATATAAGCAATGTAAGGGCGCGTGTACAACCCGTCTCCGCGGCGGCTGCTGAACACAACCCAACGGCTGTTGCTGCTCCAACTGTGATAACTTTCCACACTGCGGCTGTTCCATTCAGCTACTTCCTTTGCCATCCGTGTTTGCAAATCAATCATCCATAAGTCGGCTTCCTGATGCCAGATAGAAAAATTACCGTAATCAGACAAGGTCATCAACAAAAACCGGCCGTCCGGTGAAACCCGGGGAAAAGAAACACTTTTTCCATTCGCATCGGCATGAAAGAGCGTGTCTACCCGGGATCCGAATGTGCGATGTGCGGCATCAAAATCAATGCTGCACAAATGGTATCTTACTTTCTCGTAATCCATTGGCATATTCTGTTGTGAGGCACTGCAAAAATACAATTTCGTACCGTCAGCAGAAAACGCCGGAAAGGTTTCCATGCTTTCCTTACTAAACAACGCCGGTGTGGTAAGCAACTCATTCCGTTGTATATCATATACCACTACATCCGAAGCATAGTCAACGACTTCTATCCTATTGCTGTGATGCACATGAAATAATTGCCTCGTATCATTGACCGAATAAGCAATGAACTGTCCTTCCGGATGCCAGTAGGGATAGACGAGCGAAGATATAGTTTGATCTGTTTTCGTATCCAGTTTGGTCATTTTTCCATGATCAATCAACAAAGTCCCGGCATGTTTGGCCCTCATGTGAAGCATCATCCTGTCCGGACTCTGGTTACAAAAAGAATGACAATTGATGCAATTGTAATCCGTCCTCCGGTTAGCCAGAATCTCAGTCTCTTCAAAAGTTTCCAAATTGCGCTGGTAAATACCCATCTCATGCCATTTCTCATACCCGGGCGGAATAAGACGATATACCAGATAAGGATCGATGGGCTCTTCGGCCACAGTAATGGTAAACGGCTGATAAGCCGCCCATCCTTTTTCCGTCTTCACACAATGCTCTATCTGTATCTCCTTTCCCCGGGCAAAAGAGATCAATTCTTTCCATTCTTTCTGTCCGGGAATAAACGCTCCCCCCTTTTCCATGGCAATCAGGCTATGCTTGCCATGCGTCAGAATAATAGCCGATGAAGAAACAGAATCCGGCAACACAAAATTAAGAGGAGCTATATTAGGCGGAACAACCACACCTGCATATTCCTTTGCGAGAGGCGACTCTTCCTGCCAGCGCACGTTCACTTGTACCTTCGAGGTACATGCACTTAAAACAATAGCTATAAGACAATAACACACTAAATATTTCATTCGCTATTTCCTTTTAAATAAACATATAATAATACCAAAACGTATATCCATACTCCCTCTTCATTTGCCGTTTCTTTCCCGGATACCCCCTCAGACCTTGCAACTGCTTCACATAGCGAACATATAAATCCTTTACTTGGGAAGTCACCCGATAATGTTCCCATTTCTCCGTTTCCTCAGGATAAGCGGCAATCACTCCCTGCTGAAAAGCAAGAGGAAGCGTTTCCAATGCCTCAGTGCCATAATAAGTTTCAAGAAAATGACGGTATCCTTGCAAATCCTTAGCCAACAGATAGGAAAGCCCCAAGTAGGCAACCACCTTTTTATTAGACGGATCAGCTTGCAATACATCTTCCAGTTCCCGGTTCCACCCATGCGACATAACAAACCGATTATGTTTACTCAACCCCCTTCTTTTCTCTCCCAACTCCTCATCGGCTTCCACCGCCTGGGGATTATGAAGAAACATCCGATAATGTTGCGCCCATTTTTTATAAAACAACGTTTTCTCCAGAAGTGCCAGATATTTTTCTGCCACCATATCATGTCCCAGTATCAGATTCGTCTTGACCAATCTCATTAAGGTCTGTACACCACACATACGTGGCAACGCCGTTTGCGCCTCAAAGGCATACCGCTGCGAATCGGCTATTCCTCCTATCGTGTATTGCACATCACTCATCAGCATATATACGGAAGCAGTGCTATTGGCCTCCACGAGCAAGGACTTAATCCCCCGAGGAGAGAAATGAAACGCATAGTCTCCCAAATGCCCGGTCTGCGCCAATGCCATGTTGGCATAGTTCATATAAAGCTGGTTGGTAATGGGCTGGCGAGAAGATAAAAAGTCCAGCATGTCCTTCCACTCTTCTCTAAAAGAATAATGGTTCAGTTGCCACAATGTCTGGTTAGAAGTGTTCCGAAACAAGGACTCATAACGCAAGAAAATTCCGAAAACAAGCCCCCACAAGCAAGAGATAACGATTCCGCGAGTGACAGGCTTCCATGAAGCGCCCCAATGAGGGAAAAAGCCTACTACAACAAGGAGAAATATCGGAAAGCCCCATGAGATCCAATGAATTACCGGAAAATCAACCAAAGGCCGGTAATAAAAAGCAGGAGAAATAAAAAGCTCCAGCTTGTTTATACATCCCAACCAATTCCCGAGAACCAATACCATGCCCAAAGCCAATAAAGAAACAGCCGGCATATATTTCTGCCTGGAGGCAAAGAAAAATAACAAAGAACCATACACCACATACATCACAACGATGGAACCAAACAGCCATGCCACACAAGGTATCCCTCCAATAAACACCGCCCAACGATATGATAAATGCTTTATGTACGAAATGGCATACAAGCACAATAATGCCGCCAGCATGGCTATACTGCCCGATTCATAGAAATTAAAATCGTACTGAGTAAAAAGTTGAGCAACAACAACACCGGAAGCTCCGGAATGGATAAGCACAGACGAAGCTCCTGTACGTTTCAACAGCAACACCGTCACAGGCCATAACAACAAGACAGGAAGCAGAAAGATAAGACTTCCCACATAGGGCACTGCCAGAAACTGTGTCAGCCATAGGCACAGCACTTCAGCCAGCCCACCCGGCATTGCCCATACACTCATCCAAGTATCTGCATCTGCCACAAACAAGTTCTCGTGTTCCAATTCACATAACTGATAGGGAATATTATGTACTACATATCCATATAAGAGAAAGGAAAGCAGAATGCCCAATCCCCAGTTCAGTAAACGATATTTCAAATTATCCGCCCTCTGAATTTCCATAATTTATATTCTTTAAAAAGAGGAGTTTGGCATAAAGCTTCCTGCCAAACTCCTTCTCACATTATCCGATCTGCATCCATCCGAACGGCATACAGATGATGTTTTATTTTACAGTAACCGACAACGGATTACGTACCTTTTGAGCATATTCTTCCAAATAGCTGTTCCAATCGGCCTCAGTTTCGAAACCATACTTGCTCCATCCTGATCCCCAATAATAAGTATACTCGGAATCCGGTTCATAATCACTGACTGCCATCACATGACCTAAAGCACCGGCACGTTCTTTTCGTTCCTTTTCAGAGAACAATTGGGTAAATGCTCCCGTAATATGAGCCGGGAATACAGCACCCACATAAATCACCCCATTATTATTGGCAGCATTCTCTGTAGAATCAGCATAAGCAATGTAACCCGCCTTTGCGTCAAAACTATATCCCATAGGATTCTGCTTGTGCAACACAATGCCGGTTACCACAGGAGTTGTTTCCTGCAAATTGTCAAACGAAACCATGGTCTTGTTCAACTGCGAACCCTTATCTAAAGAAATGACACGTGTCTCAACCACACTGGAATCTCCTTTGACTACCAAAGGATTATAAACAAGTTTAGTAGTAAACCGAAGGGGACCGTTATCCAATATCTCGCATTCCTTGTAACAATACGGATAGACAATGGTACTATCAGGAAACAGGGCAGCAGTTCCACCTCCCAGAGTAGGCCCTACCGCATAACAGTCCATTCCATTTCCATGATCTACATGATAGGAAATGTGCCGGTTCAATTCGCCGTCATAACGGTCTTCCACCACCGGTTCGGGCACACTCTTAGTCCAAATGTCATAGCCAAAGGCACGTTCGCCCTTTCGTTGCAATGCCGGACCGTATGCACGGTAAGCAGCCCGATCGTTTTCCCACGCCACATCATCCAGGCGTTCGGGGTACTGACGTCCACAAGCCACCACATCTACCGGTTGCGGAGTTCCTTCTACAATAGTATAAGTAGCCGAAGCTTCCCCTTTTACGGAAGCAGGAAAGATAAGCATGCCATCGTATGTGATCTGATAAGGTACTTCAAGGCCGTTCTCGTCCCATACGATAACTTGCGCTGTATCGGGCAATTGCAGTTTACCTGTTATTTCAGCCATAGAAATTTCCACCATTTCTCCATTTCTATCCATGGCAAGCGGGTTGGTTACAGTAACAATCACCGGCTCCTTCTGCGAACAGGAAAACATCAGCAACACCGTAACGACTCCTAAAAAGATTTTTTTCATACTATTTATTTTTTGAATGAGCAAAAATACAAAGAATCTGCCAGTATCACCAAAGACACAAGCAGATTCTTCCTATTTATACCTACTTATTATTTAGGTTGTTTACCAATGTAAGCCAAAATACCACCATCTACATAAAGAATATGACCATTCACTGCATTAGAAGCTTCAGATGCCAGGAATACGGCAGGACCAGTCAATTCCTGCGGATCCAACCAGCGGCCGGCCGGAGTCTTGGCGCAGATGAATGTATCAAACGGATGACGGCTTCCATCGGGCTGGATTTCGCGCAACGGAGCTGTCTGCGGAGTAGCGATATAGCCCGGGCCGATACCATTACACTGAATGTTGTATTCTCCGTATTCAGAACAGATGTTACGAGTCAACATCTTCAAACCACCTTTAGCGGCAGCGTATGCAGAAACGGTTTCACGACCCAACTCAGACATCATAGAGCAGATATTGATGATTTTACCGTGGCCTTTTTCCATCATCGCAGGCAAAACAGCTTTAGAAACAATGAACGGCGCATTCAGGTCAATATCAATCACACGACGGAAATCGGCAGCTTCCATTTCGTGCATCGGAACACGGCGGATAATACCGGCATTGTTTACCAGGATATCGATGGTACCTACTTCTTTTGCAATAGTGGCAACCATAGCCTGTACGGCAGGTTCGTCAGTCACATCGCATACATATCCGTGTGCCTTGATTCCTTTTTCAGCGTAAGAAGCCAGACCCTTATCTACCAATTCTTGGTTGATGTCGTTGAAACAGATGGTTGCACCTTGTTCTGCAAAAGCAGACGCAATAGCAAAACCGATACCATAAGAAGCGCCTGTTACAAGAGCTACTTTACCTTCCAAAGAAAAATTCAAATACTGATTCATGATAGTTCTATTATTAAATTAATGAAGTTATATGATTTATTTCAAGTCTGTGATTAATGAGAAGTCCTGATCGCCATAATCCAGATTCTCTCCGCCCATACCCCAGATAAAGGTATAATTGTGTGTCGCCGCCGCACTATGGATAGACCATTCGGGAGACAAGACTGCCTGATCGCCTTTCATCCATA
>ERZ778512.2458-NODE-2458-length-10034-cov-8.637839_pt1 | contig 10034 bp, 8 predicted proteins | sample MGYA00510346_ERZ778512 | MGnify/ENA primary metagenome ERZ778512 (study PRJEB29527, sample SAMN07138962) | mouse gut metagenome | material: feces | host: mouse | place: China:Nanjing | collected 2016-01-25 ...
ATAAACAGCGAAGCACAAGGTTTTTGATTCCTTGTGCTTCGGTCCTTTGTTCATTCTGTCGTAGATGGCTTTGTCGCAGACATGGAGAATGAACATCGGAAGTGTTGCTGGTTGAAAAAATGGGTGCGGAGCAGAAAAACGTTGCTGGGATGTGACGCAACTCAACCTCCGGGGCTCCGTTTCTCCGCACCCAGGGCCCGGCGGTCAGGGTAAGTCTTACGCAGGAATTCTACGCAGACTATATATTATCAGTTATTCGGCAGGCAGTCTTAAAAAACCAGGGCGGGGTGCGACGGTCCCGGCCGCCCTTAAATTTATTTCGCAGTATGCTGCAGCCGCAATTAGCTTGTTTGAACACACCCACCTACGAAAACAAAAAGGGGCGCGGTGTCAGCCCCTTACAGCAGGTCATAGGAAACCCGAATCGGAAAGCTGTCCTGCGCCCCTGTCGTGTCCCGCCATAGAATAAGCGGGACATAACAAGGACTGACAACTTTTATACCAGATCCAAACCCTCCCAAGAGAGGTTCCTATGTTTGCTGCAAGGTATAAAGAGTTGTTTACCCTTTATGTCGTTATGTCCGTCGGCTAAGCCGAACTATTTATCCGCAAAGGTAGCATAATTTGTGCAGTCACTAAGTTTAATTCGCTACAAATATAAGCAAAATAATTATTTCCCCCTGCTAATAGGCCGTGATAATTGAATAAAAATACTGATTTTCCATGTATTTATGGAAAGAAAGTCCCATTACAAAGACCCTGAATTGGCAAAAAAATTAGTCGAACGTATAAAAGAGTTACGCAAAAATCATAAGATTGCCCAAGAAACGGCGATAGACCAATCCCACTCAGATATATACAGATATGAAGCGGGGCGTAAAATTCCTAATATCATGTCTATCCGAAAAATCTGCGAACTCTATAACATCACGCTGCGGGAATTTTTCGATACGGATTCCTTTGACTATCCGTTGAAGAAATAATATTTTGAAGAAAGGACTGTCTAAAAGACGAGATACTACACGAATGTCGATTCTCAAAATATGCGAATTTTTGGAATTTCGCTCAGCGATTTTTTCGTACCGATAGACCATCCGAATAACAAATAAAAAGGTATAACTTTTTCGTTTTGGGGCGGAGAGAATTCTTTCCGCCTTTTTTATTACAGCATCTTGCCTATCGGCAATGAGCTTTTTCTCGCCCGGTTTTCATAATTTACATTTTGCAGATTATCCATGCGCAAAGATAGGTATTATTTTTGAATACTCCAACAAGTATTAGTGCAATAATTTGAATTACCCGTTTTATTTGTACCAATGAAACGGAAAAAGCAACGGCGCGACGAAGTTCTCTTGCATAAGGTTGTCCTACGGGTGAAAGAACTCCGTAGTACTCATAATCATACGCAAGAACAGCTGAAAGAAGGTACGGGCTTGAACATACCGAATTTGGAAACCGGCGAAAACTTTCCGAATCTGACGACCCTTGCTATTATTTGCAAATTCTATGGAATAACTTTGGATGAGTTTTTCGCACCGATAAATTATCCTCCGAAAAAATAACCGACACACCCAAGGCAGAAAGACAAATCTTTCTGCCTTATTTATTGTGACCGTATCGGCGCGGCTTCGTACACCTCGACACGACGGCTACTGCCGCTCGGCGTCCAACTGCGCGCGCGACTTGGAACGGGTGACGCACCAAACCCCGGCGAAGACGCACAACGCGGCGGCGGCCTTGGAAAAACCGAACGAATCCAACCCTACGGCGATGGTGAACGCCACGGCGACGACGGGCTGCACGTAATTGTAGATGGAAACCACCGTAGGTCTCAGATAACGCTGCCCGATGGGGACCATGAAATAGGAAAGGAATGTCGAGCAGACGACCACGTAACCGATGCCGCCCCAGGTCCGCGGCGAAAGAGCGGCGTAGTCGACTTCGGACAAAGGCCGGAAATAGACGGCGACCGACACCGCGGCGGCGAAAAGGAACATCCATTTCATGGTAGTGACGGGCGAATAACGGACGATGGTATTGCGGAACGCCGTGAGGTAAACGGCGTAGCTGACGGCGCTGACGATGCAAAGGAAATCGCCGACGACACTGGAAGTCTGCCCCGCGCCGTGCTGGCTGACATAGACCAGCAACAGAGCCCCGAAACAACCCAGCGCGACCCCGCCCGACTTGAGCCACGTGATGGGCTCGCGGAGGAAGAACATGGCCAGAATCATGGTGAGGACGGGGACGATGGTGGCGATGATGGACGAATCAATGGGCGAAGTGAGCGACAAGCCCCACAAAAAGAGCATCTGGTTGAGCTGGATGCCGAAGACCGAAGCGAACAGCAACATCAGCACGTCGCGCGGCGCGACCCGCTCGCGGGGCAGGAACGCCGAAACGGTCCAAAAGAGCAGGCAGGCCCCGACCATGCGGAAGACGCTGAGCGCAAACGGATTGACCCCGCCGGGATTCTGCCCCGAGACGAGCACGCCCTTGCAAATGGGTGCGTTGAGCCCCCAGACGATATTGGCGACCCACAGGGCCGCATGGCCTTTGAACTTACTGATGTCCATGAACCGACGCAAAGAAAGGCCCTATTCCGACAACAGACTTTCGCGCCACGCTGCGGGCACGGGCTCGCCGGACTGCCGGGCGAAACTGAAGACGACCATGACGGAACGGCTTTCGGAAAGGGTCTGCCCGCCGACGACAAGCCGCTGGAAAAGGGTGATGCTTTTGTTGCCGACCTTCTCGCAGGTGGTCAGCACGCGCACGTCGTCGTACAACCGGACCTGCCCGATGTAGGAAGTGGAAGTCGAAACGGTGACGATGCGCAAATCGCCCAACAAGACCTCGGCGCCGAGCACCTTGCGATAGAAATCGACCTTGCCGACGTCGAAATAAGCCTGCTGCGCGACGTTGTTGACGTGCATGAACGGGTCGATGTCCGAAAAACGCTGCTGGACGGGAGTTTCGAGAACGCGTGCCATCAGTCGCGGATGATTCGGACCTCGCCGCCCTCGCCGAACGCGATGATCGACGAAGCCTTGCGGGTGGGTTTGCCCTCGAAACGGGGATTGACGACGAAATCGACCCCCTCGACCAACTCGCGGGCGACCTCCTGCAAACCGGCGGGAGCCTCATGGCCGGAGATGTTGGCGGAAGTCGAGACGACCGGACGCCCGAAAGCCCGGAGCAGCTGCCGGCAGAATTCGTGGTCGGGAACCCGCACGCCGAGCGTACCCTCGTCGGGAACGAGGTTCGGCGCGACGCCGACGGCGCCCGGCAAAATCAGCGTGAGGGGCTTGGTGGCCAACTCCATGACCTCGAAAGCGATGCCGGGAGCCCGGTCGACATAGCGCACGACCATGTCAGTCGAAGCGCAGAGCACCAACATGGACTTCTTGTTGTCGGACTGCTTGAGACGGTAAATCTTAGCCACGGCTTCGGCGTTGGTAGCATCGCACCCCAACCCCCAGACCGTGTCGGTGGGATAGAGGATGACACCCCCTGCGCGCAGGACCCGGACCGCCTCGGCGACCTCCTGCTGCATGGCGTTGGACTGCTGCATGGCGAAACTATTTGAAAGGCAGGATTTCGATCCAGTAATCGTCGGGGTCGGCGATGAAGTAGAGCCCCATATCGTGGTTCTCGAAGCAGATGCAGCCCATTTCGCGGTGGAAAGCCCGCACAGCCTCGTAATCGCCCGCGACGCGCAGACACAGGTGGCTCTCGTTTTCGCCGAGCTCGTAAGGCCCCGAATGGTCGCGCAGCCACGTAAGCTCAAGCCGGAACCCGGTTTCGCCGTCGCCGAGGTAGACCAGCGTGAAACTGCCGTCGGCAGCCTGCTTGCGGCCTACCTCCCTCAACCCCAACGCCTTGCCGTAGAAAGCCAGGCTACGGTCGAGGTCCGTGACGTTGATGTTGAAATGGTCGAAACGACTTCTGATTTCCATCCTGCAACGGCTATTTCATCATCACCTCGGCCGACCCGATGGCCCGCCCCTCGCAATAGAGCTGGATGCGGTAAGTACCGGGCGTGAAACCGGAGCTGTTGAAGTAGATACCCACCTCGAGGTCCTGGTTCTGGTAATCGACCGAACGCATGGCCGAATAAGGCATCCGCTCGCCCTCGAACTCGAACGCAGGCGTAGCGTCGGTGGTGAGCAGATAACCGTCGGGCGACGTGATGCGCACGTAGACGGTCTTCTCGCCGGGGCTTGCCAAATCGTTGGCGGACAAGACGAAATCGACGCGCAGACGCGACGCGTTCTTGATACGCGAAACGGGCTTGCTACGGTCGTTGAGCGCCGTGAGCCGGATGTCGCGGGCCCGGATGACCGACCCGGCGCGCACCTTGTTGTTGAGCTCGGCGGCCTTCTCCTCGGCCATGTCGGCGCGGAGGTTGGCGGACGAAATCTCCTTGCGGAACGAAACATTCTCCTCGATAAGCTGCTTGTTGAGCGTATTGAGCGAATCTATCTGCTTGATATAACCGCGCATGATGGTCCGCAGGGTCCCGACCTCCTTCTCGTACTGCTTGATTTTGGCCAGGCTCCACGAACGCTCCTTCTTGAGCCGCCCCATCAGCGAATCGGCGCGCTCGCGCTCGAAACTGAGACTGGCGGAAATGGTGTCGTTCGTAATCCGGAGGTTGTCGAAATCGGTCATCAGACGCCCGAGGTCGTTCTGAATCGAATCGCGCTCGACCTGCAGCAGCTGGTTGTCGAGCATCTGCTGACGGTGGATGCTGAAGTAGAGTGCGGACAAAGCCACCAGGATGACCGACAGGATGATGATGACGATGCGGTAACCGCGGATCGACTTGTCGGCATCGGGCTGCGAAACCCCGTAATCGTCCTCCTCGAACTCGGAAGGATCGTATCCCATGTTGTTCTCTTTCATACTGCAATACTGCTTTGAGGGTCAGGTTTTGCGGGCCGCGGAAGTATGTGCGGGCGCATTCCTGCACTTCTCGGTTCTATACCGTTTTCGTGCCGTCTTCTTGCCGCCGCCACACCGTTTCCTGCGCTGCCTTTAACACCGCCGCGCGTCACCGGACCGGAACTTGACAACGGCAAAATTAAACAAAAAACCGGATAAACCGCACGCCTTGAGCGGAGAATTGCATTTTTTGTGCTATCTTTTCAAAAGAGAGGCCGCGGCCCCGGGAATGTCAAATAAATTTGGTATTCCGCTCGCCTTGCGTTATCTTTGCATGCGGGCACGCCGCGTTCCGGCAGTCCGTATGCGGATATGGTGTAATTGGTAGCCACGTCAGACTTAGGATCTGATGCCTTACGGCGTGGGGGTTCGAGTCCCTTTATCCGCACAAAAGAGACCTTTCGGGGTCTCTTTTTTTGTTGCACCTCTCGGCAACAAAAGGTAAATCGGCTAAAAATCATTGCTTTATAAAATTCCCTCGTTTTTTCGCAGTACACCCGAATGCAATTTTTGGTGATGAAGAGGGAATATGCACCAAATGTTTATTGCTTCTCCTCAAGGCGATTCATTAAGGAAATATTTCTATCTTTGTATATTGGATTTATGCCCCTGCTACGATGACAACCCAAAGCGAAGCCGCATTAGAAAACGGACTGATAAAGACGCTGATTGACAACAGTTATGAACGCGTCGTAATCAAAGAAGAAGAGAACCTGAAGGCGAACTTCAAGGCACAGCTGGAAAAGCACAACCAAAAAGAGCTGCAACTCCACGGTCGCCAGCAATTTACCGATAAGGAGTTCGAGAAGATTCTCATCTATCTTGAGGGCGGAACGCGATTTGAAAAGGCGAAGAAACTTCGCGACCTCTATCCGCTGGAAACGGACGAGGGCGAGCGCATCTGGGTGGAATTTCTTAATCAGAAAAAGTGGTGTCAAAATGAATTCCAGGTGGCCAATCAAATCACCGTCGAGGGGCGCAAGCAGTGCCGCTACGACGTGACGATTCTGATTAACGGTCTCCCGCTGGTGCAGGTCGAATTGAAGAAACGCGGTGTAGAATTGAAACAAGCCTACAACCAAATCCAGCGCTATCACAAAACATCGTTTCACGGGCTGTTCGACTATATCCAACTATTCGTGATTTCCAACGGCGTAAATACGCGCTACTTCGCCAACAATCCGAACAGCGGCTATAAGTTCACTTTCAACTGGACGAATGGCGAGAACCGCCCGTTCAATGACCTGAACATGTTTGCCAACTTCTTTTTCGACAAGTGTACGTTGGGAAAGATTATCAGCAAATATGTAGTACTGCATGAGGGCGACAAGTGCTTGATGGTACTGCGCCCCTATCAGTTCTACGCCGTCGAGAAGATTATCGACCGGGTGGAGAATACCAACAAGAACGGTTATGTCTGGCACACGACAGGGGCAGGAAAAACCCTGACCTCGTTCAAAGCGGCGCAACTGGTATCCGAAATCGAGGGCATCGACAAGGTGATGTTCGTCGTAGACCGCCACGACCTCGATACGCAGACGCAATCGGAATACGAGGCATTCGAGCCGGGCGCAGTGGACAATACGGACAATACCCGCGAGTTGATCGAGCGGTTGAGCGGCGACTCGAAAATCATCATCACCACGATTCAGAAGCTCAATTGCGCCGTCACGAAAGATTACTACAACAAGCATCTGCAAGAAGTTCGCAATAAGAAAGTGGTAATGATCTTCGATGAATGTCACCGGAGCCACTTCGGCGATTGCCATAAGAATATCGTTCACTTTTTCAGCAACTTACAAATATTCGGATTTACGGGCACACCCATTTTTGTCGAGAATGCCAGGCAAGAACATACGACGGCCGAAGTTTTCGGCGACTGCCTGCACAAGTATCTGATTAAGGATGCCATTGCCGATGAAAACGTACTGGGATTCCTGGTCGAATATTATCAAGGCAGCACAATGACCGGCTGCGAGAGCGAAGCGCGCATGCGGGAGATTGCGCAGTTCATTCTCAACAACTATGACAAGTCGACTTTCGGAGGAGAATACAACGCACTGTTTGCCATTCAGTCCGTCCCGATGCTGCTCCGCTACTACAAGATTTTCAAGGAGCTGAATCCGAAAATCCGAATCAGCGCCATCTTTACCTATGCCGCGAACGCCAGCCAAGACGACGAGCAGACGGGGCTGAACCAAGGGTTTGCCAATACGAAAGTGGATGCGGACGAGCTGCAGGCCATTATGGACGATTACAACTCGATGTTCGGCACGGCCTTTACGACCGACAACTTCAGCGCCTACTACGACGATGTGAACGAGCGCATGAAAAAGCGCAAAAAGGATGTGCAGCCGCTTGACCTGCTGCTGGTCGTAGGTATGTTCCTCACAGGTTTCGATGCCAAGAAACTCAACACACTCTATGTCGACAAGAATCTGGAATATCACGGACTATTGCAGGCGTTCAGCCGCACGAACCGCGTGCTGAACGAGAAAAAGCGCTTCGGCAAAATCGTATGTTTCCGCAATCTTAAGGACCAGGTGGATGCCGCGATTAAATTGTTCAGCAACAACGAACCGAACGAGTATATTATCCGCGAGCCATTTGAGAAAGTGCGCAAGGAACTGAACCTGAAAATGATTTCATTTCTGGAGAAGTATCCCGATGTCTCCTATGTCGACGCACTGAAAAGCGAAACCGAAAAGCGCGAGTTCGTGCTGGTGTTCCGCGAGATTATCCGGGGAAAAATCGAAGCACAAATCTACGAAGACTACGAGGCGGACGATCCCTATTTCATCATGTCGGAGCAGGAGTACATGGATTTCCGCTCCAAATACCTCGATATAGCTATCGGACATACGGGCAACGAGAAAAAAGGCGTAGCCGAAGCCCAAGAAGAAAAGCCGGGACATAACGGTATCGACGACGTGGATTTCTGTCTGGAGTTGCTCCACAGCGATGTCATCAATGTCGCCTACATTCTGGCGCTGATTGCCGACCTGAATCCCGACAGCGAAGATTACCAACAGAAGCGTCAACAGATTATCGACACGATGATTCGCGATGCCTCGATGCGCAACAAGGCCAAGCTCATCGACGGATTTATCCAGCAGCATGTCGATGACGACCGAGCGGGATTCAGCCGCGCGAAAGCGGACGGGTCCATTGACTTGGAGACGCGGCTGACCAACTACGTCAGTGCAGCCCGCGAACGGGCAGTCGAAGATTTGGCCAAGGAGGAGGCTTTGAACTGCGAGGCGCTGAAAGAGTATCTGGCGCAATACGACTATCTCCAGCGCGAGAAGCCCGAAATCATTCAAAACGCTATCAAAGAGAAAAAAGTGGGGCTGAAAGAACGCCGCAATATCCTCAAGCGGGTACTGAGCAAACTCCGCGTAATTATCGACACGTTTAATTGGGAATAAAAGACACAACGTATATGAGCGAAGAACTCCAGCAAAAGCTGCGCAGCCAACTTTGGACGGTTGCCAACACCCTGCGCGGCAATATGTCGGCCAGCGACTTCATGTATTTCACCCTCGGGTTCATCTTCTATAAGTACCTCTCCGAGAAAATAGAGCTGTATGCCGACGAGGAACTGAAAGAGGACGGCATGACTTTCAAGGAAGCTTGGGAGAGCGACGACGAACAATTGAAAGCCGATTTGAAAGAGGCCTGTGTGCAGGACCTGGGCTATTTCGTCGAGCCTGAATATCTATATTCCACCATGATTTCGATGATCGACCGCAAGGAGAACATTCTGCCTGCACTGGAACGGTCGCTCAAGAAGATCGAAGACAGCACCATCGGGCAGGAGAGCGAAGATGATTTCGGAGGGCTGTTTTCCGACATCGACCTCGCATCACCCAAATTAGGCAGGACGGCCGACGACAAAAACAGGCTGATTAGCGACGTACTCGTCGCATTGAACGGCATCGACTTCGGGCTGAAAGAGGCGCAGGACATCGACATACTGGGCGATGCCTACGAATATATGATTGGTCAATTCGCTGCTGGAGCGGGTAAAAAGGCAGGTGAGTTTTATACGCCGCAAGAAGTGAGCGAGATTTTGGCCGAAATCGTCATTACGGGTAAACAGCGGTTGAAAACAGTTTACGACCCAACTTGCGGCAGCGGCTCGCTCCTGCTCCGCACGGCCCGGAGCGGACAGGCCGACGAGATTTTCGGGCAAGAGAAAAATCCGACGACATTCAACCTTTGCCGGATGAACATGCTGTTGCATGGTATCAAGTACAATGACTTCGACATCCGCAACGGTGATACGCTTGAAGCCGACGAGTTCGGCGAACAGCAGTTCGACGCTGTGGTTGCCAACCCGCCCTTTTCGGCCGATTGGAGTGCCGCCGCGAAATTCAATAATGACGACCGTTTCAGCAAGGCCGGCGTACTCGCACCGAAATCGAAAGCCGACTACGCTTTTATTCTGCACATGCTCTACCACCTCAATGACGGTGGTACGATGGCTTGTGTGGCTCCGCATGGTGTATTATTCCGTGGAGCGGCCGAGGGTAAAATTCGCCGTTTCCTAATCGAGAAAAAGAACTGCATCGACGCGATTATCGGCCTTCCGGCCAACATTTTCTACGGTACGAGCATTCCGACCTGCATCCTCGTGATGAAAAAATGCCGCAAGCAGGATGACAATATTCTTTTTATCGACGCATCGCGTGAGTTCGAGAAAGTGAAAACACAAAACAAATTGCGTCCCGAGCATATCCGCAAGATTGTGGAAACCTATCGCAATCGCAAAGAAATCGAGAAATACAGCCATTGTGCAACATTGCAGGAGATTGCCGAAAACGATTACAACCTTAATATCCCGCGCTACGTCGATACGTTCGAGGAGGAAGAAGAAATCGACATCAAAGCTGTAATGGCGGATATTAAATCGCTGGAAGCTCAGCGCGCCGATTTGGACAAGCAAATCGAGGTCTATCTCAAGGAGTTGGGTATCGTCGACTAAACACGAAGCAAAAGCAATGGCTGCAAATAAGAACAATAAAGCCCTTAATGTTCCCCATTTGAGATTCCCGGAGTTTAACGGGGAGTGGGAAAAGTGTAAG
>ERZ778512.2470-NODE-2470-length-9995-cov-2.759759_pt1 | contig 9995 bp, 8 predicted proteins | sample MGYA00510346_ERZ778512 | MGnify/ENA primary metagenome ERZ778512 (study PRJEB29527, sample SAMN07138962) | mouse gut metagenome | material: feces | host: mouse | place: China:Nanjing | collected 2016-01-25 ...
TGCTTTAAGGTGTAGTGCAGCAGTGTCTGCTCGGATATCTCGGTAAGATATTGCAGCTGTGAAGCAGGGGCGTCCGCAGCCAGAACATCTGCGCGGGTGATGCTTCTGCTGATATAGCGGTAGTCATAATACCCGTTGCTGCGCAGTGAGTATAGAATGACGTTATGAAATGCAGTGCGAAAGCGTGGAAGCTTATAGAGCGTTGCTGCTTGCTTTTGAAGAACTTCTGTCATGGTATCATCTCCGTTTTATTACCTTTATTATACGTAAGGTTTGGGGAAAATGAAAGAAGTATGCGTGGTTTTGCATAGGATGATGGATTACTTCAATGATGCTTCCTCTATGACCACCTGCAATTGACCTACTGGCAGGGCAGCTTTCTCTGCACGAAGGTACGTGTATGAAATGGAAAGGCACAGAATCATCCACTGGATTCCATGCCTTTATACGTTGCTTTGTCTGCTGTTATAAGAGAACTTCACAATGAGAGGCTGTATTCTCTTTCTGCTTGGACAGCTGTTATTTAACGTTCTGTATGCGGCATCTGCCAGGCTTCATGATCGGTATGCAGCAGCTTCTCCGCTAGCTCTGAAAGCGGCTTTCCTAGATATTCGTCATACAAAGCATGAATGGAGGGATTTTCATGCGAATAGCGAAGCTTGGCGTTGCGATCCAGATGATACAGCGTATCGGCACGCTCAGCCGCAAGCTCCTCCCCGTCATGGATCGGCTGTCCGCCTCCGCCGCTGCAGCCGCCCGGACAAGCCATAACCTCGATGAAATCATAGGCTACTTCCTTCCTGCGCATGGCCTCGATGAGTCTGCGGGTATTTCCGAGTCCGCTGACGATAGCACAGCGTACCGGGATTCCCTGTATTTCAAATGTGGATTCCTTCCAGCCATCCATACCGCGGACATCCGCAAATGCATCCGCATCTGCATTTTCACCGGTCACAAAATAATAGGCACTGCGCAGGGCAGCTTCCATGACACCGCCGGTAGCTCCGAAAATCACACCGGCTCCACTGGCCGTTCCAAGCGGGTCATCCAGTGGATGATCCTGCAGATAGCCGACATCGATATGCTCGGCATGGATCATACGGACTACCTCACGGGTTGTCAAAACGACATCCACATCACGGTAACCGGAATCATTCATGACCGGAATATCAATTTCATGCTTCTTTGCGACACATGGCATGACAGAAATATTGTAAATGCTCGATGGATCAACACCAAGCTTTTCCGCAAACCATGTTTTCGTAACAGCACCAAACATCTGATGCGGTGATTTTGATGTGGATAAATGGGAAACCATATCCGGATACTGCGATTTCAGAAAACGTACCCAGCCCGGACAGCAGGAGGTGAACATCGGCATTTCCTGCTCCTTATTATGGTGCAGTCGTTCCAGAAATTCACTGGCCTCCTCCATGATGGTAAGATCCGCTGCAAAATCCGTATCGAAAACATAATCAGCACCCATTCTGCGAAAGGCATCTCCCAGCTTTTCAATCGTTGCCTCTTCCCGACGCAGCCCGAGCGATTCCCCCCAGGCGGCACGGACAGCCGGAGCAATCTGCACAATGGTAATTTTATCCGGATCGTTAAATGCCGCAAAGGCACGCTCGCTGTCTTCGCGCACATGCAGGGCATTCACCGGACAATGTGTGATACACTGTCCGCATAAGCTGCATTCCGCCTCTTCAATACTGCGGTTCAGGGATACATTCACTGTTGTACGGGAGCCGGTATTCTGCACATCCCATACCTGCAGGTTCTGTACCTTGTCGCATATCTGAATACAGCGCATACACTTGATGCATTTGTTGCTTTCCCGAATCAAAGGAAAGCTTTGATTCCATGGGGTATACATCACCTTTTTTTCATACGGAAGGGAAGTGATGCCCAGGTCGTTGCTTATCTTCTGCAGTGAACAATTTCCGCTTCGTGAACAGTAGGCGCATTCGCAGTCATGCTGAGAAAGCAGAAGCTCCACATTACATCTGCGTGCATAGCGTACCTTTGGGGAATTGGTATAAATGACCATCCCCTCCTGGACTACGGTGTTGCATGCGGTGACCAGCTTATCCTTACCCTGAAGCTCTACTACGCAGACACGGCATGCGCCAATTTCATTGATATCCCTGAGATAACAAAGATGAGGAATTTCGATATGTGCCTCTTTTGCGGCTTCCAGAATTGTCAGCTGCTCATCGACGGCAATCTGCTGATGATCAATCGTTATCGTTACCATTTTGTCGTTCTTCCTCCTTTGAATACACCGAAGCCGTAATGGTCGCAGCGCAGGCATCGTCCGCATTCCTGCTGTGCCTCCTCACTGCTCATACCATATTCAATTGGCTCAAAATCAGCATTCCGTATGGTGGTCTGTCGCTCCTTCAGCTGTATACGGCCGCATTTTGGACGATCTGCATAATTCGCCGCAGGAATGATCACATCGCATTCGATTGCATGATGATAGCCGAGATACTCATCAATATTGGCAGCCGCAACCTTACCTGCCGCAATGGCACGGATCACGGTAGCCGGACCGGTTACACAGTCTCCCCCGGCAAATATGCCTTCCATGTTTTCCACACCGGAATGATCCAGCGCGTCGATAGCACCATGGCGGATCGGGACACCCTCTTCCGCAAAATGCTGAGATTCTATACCCTGACCGATGGCTACAACGACGATATCACAGGGTATCCGTTTTTCCTCTGTATCCGCCTGCTTCGGTGAAGGACGTTCTTTGCGATAGGAAGAAATCATCTGCGGCTGTACCCATAAAGCCGCGACCTTCTGTTCCTCATCCAGTTCAATGCGCGTTGGTGCCTGTAAAGGCAATAGCTCACAGCCCTCCGCGAGTGCACCCTCAACCTCCTGCGGCAGGGCAGTCATATCCTCCTGTCGTCTGCGATAGGCGATTCCCACATAGGCTGCACCAAGCCGCTTACTGCTTCTGGCAACATCCATGGCAACATTTCCGCCACCGATGACGAGCACGCGTTTTCCCTTGAAGTCCGGCATGATGTCATCACCGATTTTCCGCAGCATCGTAACCGCTGAAATGACATTTTCTCCATCCTCTCCCGGAATACCCACTTTTTTATCTGTCTGTGCACCGATGGCGAGATAAACAGCATCAAATTCCTTATCCAGATCACACATGGCGATATCCTTACCGATATCCACACCGGTATGAATTTCCACACCTGCGGCTTTTATTACTTCGATTTCCTCATCCAGGCGTGCTCTGGGCAGCCGGTAGTTGGGGATTCCATAGCGCAGCATGCCTCCCAGAGACTTTCGTTTTTCATAAACTACTGTCTGATGACCCATTCGCTGCAGATAATATGCAGCGCTCAAACCACCGGGTCCTCCGCCGACAATGGCAATCCGCTTTCCGGTAGATTTTGCACAGGGCTCTGGCGGCACATAGCCGGCATGATCGACAGCATAGCGCTTGATACCGCGGATATTGATGGAATCATCCAGCATGTTTCTCCTGCATCGCGCTTCACACGGATGCTCACAGATATAGGCACAGACGGCAGGGAAGGGATTATCCTTCCGTATCAGTCGGACAGCATCGGCATTTCTTCCTTCCTTCACCAATGCGATATAGCCGGGAATATCCACACCGGCCGGACACATGGAAACACAGGGAACCGGCTGATTGAGACTGGCCGTACAGCGTCCGTGCAGGATATGCTCCTCATAATCATCCCGAAATCCCTGCACACCCTTCAGCACCATGTCGGCAGCCTCCTGTCCGATTGCACAGTCCGCACTCCATGAGATATTCTGTGCAGTCTTTTCAATCAGATCAATCGTGGAAAGCGCAGCTCTTCCCTCCAGTACATCCTCCAGCAGCATCTGCAGCTGTGCCAGACCGATACGGCAGGGCACGCATTTCCCGCATGTCTGTGCATGACACAGCTTCAGAAAAGCACTTGCCATATCAACCGGACAGAGGCCCGGCGGACTGGCAATGATTCTTCGTTCCAGATCCTTGTAGAGATCTTCTATGACCCGCTGCGCATTGGTAGCGGTCATAATCGTTAATCTGCTCATAGCATTCCTCCATAACTTGTTAACGGTTACATCTCCTTCAGTATAAAACAAAACGGGAACTTTTCCAACTGCTTTTGAAAGAATTCCCGTTTCTATGTCTGGTGTTATCAATTGCTGTTACATACTGCCGCTGTTATATGACCTCCACATCCTGTGTCAGTACCTCCAGTGTCCGTACGATACCATCACATTCATTGCTGTGCGTAAGGAAGGCGGCATCCCTTCTCACCTCATCCTCTGCATTCGCCATAACGCTTACACAGCCTGCATACGGTGCCATCGCCTTGTCATTGGTACTGTCCGCAATCAACAGCACATCCTCCTTCTGAATGCCCATATCCTGCATAATACACTGTAATGCGGTTCCCTTATCCACATCACCATGGACAATGCTGCACATATTTCTGCCGCTGCGAATCAGCTTGATTTCTTCCTCCAGGGTTTTCGGCATCCAGCTGATAAAGCCGTTTAAGGCGCTGCTTTCTCCGGTAACATAGAGCTTCAATACCGTATCACTGATGTCCTCAAATGCCTCCCAGGGACACAGCCGCATATCGTTCAGTAAAGCCTCCAGCTGTACATAAGGGTCAATGCCACTCGCATACAGACAGCCGTTTTCCACAATCGACAGTGTGACATCCTGTCCTTCGGCAAGTGCCTTGATTCTATCCACCAGCTTCAGCGAAACCTCTTTCTTCCGCAGTACGCGTTCACTGCCCATTTCCTGCAGAAAGGCTCCGTGACAGGCGGCGATATAACCCTTATACGTATTCATCTGCAGTTTTTCTGCGATCTTTTTCAGATTTTGCGGAGAACGGCGTGAGATCAGAGCCAGACGTGCACCGGCCTGCTGGGCCTGCAGCAGTGCTTCCTTTGTATCCTCGCTCAGTGTGTGATTGTTGGTTAGCAGTGTATCATCGACACTGCAGACGATCAGTTTATACATAAGATTGTCCTCCTTTTGACATATGCAGTGTAACGCAGAAGCTCCTATCCTGTAAACAGACAGGGGAACGGTTGAAAAAAGGTTGACACGGATTTGCTGTGGAAAACGGAAAATATGAAAAAAAATTGTCAAAGCACGAAAGAGGAATGACAAAGTTTTGTCATACCGCTATAATGAAGAGGAAAGGACGGATGTGTATGCATGTACGGGAAACCTTACAGAATACCCGCAGCTGGAGTGCGAACGAGCAGGCCCTGTGTGATTATATTCTAAAAAACAGCATAGAGGTCATACATATGAACGGCACACAGCTGGCACAGGCAGCTGCAGTCAGTACCTCCTGTGTCTATCGCTTCTGCCATAAGCTCGGCTTTGAGGGCTTTTCCGCCTTTCGCATTCAGCTGGCAAGTGAGCTGAACGAGAAGCTGAGCAGTCCCAGTGAGGTGAATTACGATTACCCCTTTACGGAAAAGGAATCCACCGCACAGCTGATTCAGACACTGGGCAGTCTGTATAAAACCTCGATTGATGAAACCATACGGCTGCTTGATATCACACAGCTGGAAACGTTCGCAGAGCATATTTATCAGGCACGCTTCACCTATATTCTTACGACGAATACCAATCTGCAGGCAGCGGAGAATTTTGCACGCAAGATGGAGGAAATCGGCATGCATATCCATGTCGCGGGGGAATTGCTGCAGCAGCGTCTGTACTGTGCCTCCGCCAAGCAGGGGGATGTGGCAATCATCCTTTCCTACGCGGGAATCTCCGATCATGTGCAGGAATGTGTAAAGCAGCTGTATGAGAATAAGGTAACCGTCCTGCTGTTATCCAGCAGACACGATAAGACACTGTATTATTTTGCCACCTGCCGTCTGTATCTTTGCGGCTTTGAATCCTCCTATCAGAAAATAACAACCTTTTCCTCTCATGTATCTGCACAATATCTGCTTGATCTTGTTTATTCCGTTATCTACCAGAAGAATTATGAGAAAAATATCGAGCATAGAGACCGTGCCTATCATGTATGCCGGCTGAAGGCGAAGGAGGAATCTGGGATGAAGCGTATGGAAACGAATAAAGGAGAGGAAACATGATATTTGAAACAATGAATGATGCATCCTATAGGCAGGAGGATGGAGCGATTATCCTGCATGCCAGCGCGAAAAGCGACTTTGTAGTGAGTCCGATTACTGGAAAGGCTCATGCCAGTGCAGCCTTTCTGTTTCAGCGGGTGAAAGGGGATTTCGTCCTGCAGGCAAAGGTGTCCCAGCGCTTTCTTTCCACCTATGATGCACCGGCTCTTATGGCAATGGAGTCTGAAACACGCTGGGTGAAGGCCTGCTTTGAGTATACCGATCTGCATACCAGAGCTGTTGTATCTGTTATAACGGATACAACCTCAGATGACTGCAATGGAGTGGAAACAGACAGCGATTCCATATGGCTGCAGCTATGCCGCAAAGATCATATATTTGCGATTCATTATTCTCTGGATGGGGTGCACTGGAGGATGCATCGCATATTACGTATGGAAATGGAAGAAGAATTAAAGGTCGGTCTGGTGGCGCAGAGCCCGCTGGGATACGGCGGAGATTTTATCTTTGAAAAGGTATCACTGAAGCCGGAGCGAAAAGCGGATATACGAGGTGGAAACTGATTCCATACAGAACGGCTGAATACTGCAGGGAAAACGTGAGGTCAATAGGGCTGCACGTTTTTCTTTTCTTGGCGCAAGCAGTGAAACATGTGCAAATTCCACGGCTATGTGTGACATTTGTAGCCGGTATTCTCCCCTTCGGACAGGAAAAAGACTTCCACAGGATACGTTCCCGCAAAAGTCTATCGCTATCGTATTCTATTGTGCACTGAATGCCAGCTCATCATCGAGAGCATCCAGCATATTCAGGGAATTAAACTTCTCAATCAGCTTTTCCACTGTCAGCTGTTTCTTTTCCTCTTTTGGTATGTCCATAATGATTTCCCCCTTGTGAAACATCAGCAGACGATCCCCGTAGGTGATGGCATGCTTCAGGTTGTGGGTGATCATGATGGTAGTCATTTTCTTTTCTTCCACAATTTTCTTGGTCAGCTGGATAATCAGATCGCTTGTTTTCGGATCAAGGGCAGCCGTATGCTCATCCAGCAGCAGAAGCTGCGGTGTAATCAGGGTTGCCATCAATAACGATAATGCCTGCCTTTGTCCGCCGGACAGGGAACCGACACTGACATGCAGCTTGCTTTCCAGCCCCAGCTGCATATCTGCAAGCTCTCTTTCAAACAGTGGAATCAAAGCCTTATCCACTCCCTTTGTAAGACCAAAGCTTTTTCCCTTATGATAGGCCATTGCCATATTCTGCAATATTGTCAGAGAAGGGGAGGTTCCCTTCTGCGGGTCCTGAAATACACGTCCGATAAACTGGGAGCGTTTATGCTCAGGAAGACGGGAAACATCCTTTCCGTTAAAGGAGACACTTCCTGCATCCTGTCGGATATGCCCGCTGATAACATTGAAAAACGCTGATTTTCCACTGCCGTTGGAACCGATAATCGTGACAAATTCACCGTCGTGGATTTCCACATTCAAATCCCTGTACAGGATGACCTCATTGGCACTGCCCTTGTTGAAGGTCTTTTTTACATGTTCTAGTTTCAGCATATTCTCACCTCACGATTCCTGAACCTTGCGATGGAAGAATTTCCCCATCACACCATTGCCGAGAACAAGCACCGCGATAAAGATGACAGCCATGATCAGCTTCAGATAGCTTGGCGGCAGACCCACCTTTAAGGCAGCCGCAATCGTCAGCCGATAGGTGATGGCACCGAGAATTACACTTGTTGTGAAGCCGATGAATGTAAAGCGTTTGAACAGCGTCAGCCCCATGATGACAGAAGCCAGTCCCATAACGATCATTCCGGTACCCAGCGTGATATCAAAATATTTCAGAAACTGAGAAACCACTGCACCGGACACGGCGGCATAGCCGTTGGAGATGGCAAGACCGTTCATTTTGATATGTCCGATATCCTTTCCCAGTGTCGCAATCAACTGCGGATTGTCTCCTGCAATACGCATAAGAAAGCCGTATTTCGTATCCAGAAACCAGTCCATCAGCAGCTTCAGGAATAAAACGAGAACCAGCAGGATGAAAATCGGCCACAGCTTCACGATCCAGGTGCCCAGTGCTCCTCCTGCGGAATTGCCAAGCAGCGCCCCGTAGGAGAAAATCGTGTCATAGGTAAACAATGGAATGTTGCTCATATCTCCGGCTACAATCAGATTAATTGAATACAGCCCCGTCATGACGAGAATACCGCTTAAAAGGCTGGAGATACCGAATTTAACATGCAGGAAGCCGGTCGCATAACCGGCCGCAAGTCCTGCAATAAATGCCACAATCAGTGAAAGAAACGGATTGATGCCATGCATTACACACATGGCACCCGCAGCAGCACCGAGAGGAAAGCTGCCCTCAACGGTCAGATCTGCATAGTCCAGAACCTGATAGGTCAGCAGGACTCCGATGGCGAGGATACTGTAAGCCAGACCCTGCGCCGTAACATCTAATATAAAATCCATACGTATTCACACCTTACTTTATTCTTCTACAAACGTTGCACGTTCTGCCAGTGAATCCGGGATTTTAATACCCAGCTGCTCTGCGACCTTTTTGTTGATATACAGAGTGGTATCCTTTGCGGTTTCCACAGGGATATCGCCTGCTTTTTTACCATTGACAAGAATATCGTAGGCAACACTGCCTGCCTGCTCTCCAAGCTTTTCATAGCTGATGGAATCACTTGCCAGCAACCCGGCCTTCATCTGCCCGTCCTCAGCCGCAAATACCGGAATATTCTTTGCATTTGCCTTATCTGTAATGGAGGCAGTAGCGGAAACGACCATATTGTCGGTAATATTATAAATACAATCAACATCGCCTGCCAGCTGTTCTGCAGCGGTTGCGATTTCTGTAGTAGCACTGACGCCTTTCTTGACGATTTTAAAGTTATATTTTGAAGCCAGCTTTTCCACCTGTTTCACCTGAAGCTTACCGTTTACTTCTCCGATATTGTAGATCATACCGATCTTCTTTGCTTCGGGCAGTAATTCACGAATCATCTCCAGCTGCTTTTCCAGCGGTGCGGCATCGCTGACGCCGGTAACATTGCCGCCCGGCTTCTCATTGCTGGTGACCAGCTTTGCTTCCACACCATCCGTTACTGCATTGAATACAACCGGAATATCTGTTCCACCAGTCGCATTTACGGCAGCCTGTGATGCGTTGGTCGCAATGGAATAAATCAGATCCACATCTTCGGAAACAAACTGCTTGGCAATCGTATCTGCCGTTCCGTTGTCCCCCTGTGCATTTTTTACCGTAATCTCAAACTTCGCATCGCTCTTACCCTTCAGATATTTCTCCAGTCCCTCTCTGGCACTGTCGAGCGCAGGATGCTCCATCTGCTGGATGATGCCGATTTTATATGTCTTCTTTCCATCATCCGTTTTTTCTTTGTCGCTGTCGCCACTGTTTCCACATCCTGCAAGAAGCAGTGCCAGTGCAAGTCCTCCCAATAATTTTTTCTTCATAAGACTAACCTCTCTTTTCTATATGATATTATGATGATACCTTGTTTTGTACATAAAATCAATATTTTCATGAAAAACTTTCACATTTTTACCACGAAGTTTCACAAATTTGCATTTATATCTGAAACCGTTACACAATATGCACAGCTATGGTATAATAGCGGATGAGATGGCATAAGGAGGATGTACGGTATGCTGCATATTTACAGTGGAAACGGAAAGGGAAAGACGACTGCCGGCTTCGGCCTGGTTCTGCGTCAGGCGGGATATGAAAGGCGTGTTGCGGTAGCGCAGTTTTTAAAGGATGGCACAAGCGGGGAGCTGCGTGCTTTGCAGGCTTTATTCTGTGTAAAGGTGCGTGCGACACGA
>ERZ778512.2475-NODE-2475-length-9978-cov-7.584198_pt1 | contig 9978 bp, 6 predicted proteins | sample MGYA00510346_ERZ778512 | MGnify/ENA primary metagenome ERZ778512 (study PRJEB29527, sample SAMN07138962) | mouse gut metagenome | material: feces | host: mouse | place: China:Nanjing | collected 2016-01-25 ...
GTTTCCCTTTCTTCTTACTATTTGATACGCTTCTTACTAAATAAATACATAGAAGAAGGAATGATGCGAAAGTATGGAGGGGGTAAGACGGTAGTATATTTAAAAAGATAAAAGTATATGGAATAACTTTTCTAGACAGTTGGACTCAACAAAGCATTTCCTGTATTAGAGGAAAGTTTTTTATTATCATTTCCTTTAATTCAGGAAACAATTTCATATCTTTGTCATGTGAAACAGGAAGAATCATGAGAAAAGATGTCATTAAGTCACTTATTGCTATCAAGCAAAGTGAAATTCCGTTTGATGTAATTGAACGGGATGTTAAGTTACCGATAAACCGTAAGAAGATAATTACGGTTCCGGGGGTACGTCGCTGTGGTAAGTCCACATTGATGGAAATAGCGATCAATAACCTTATTCGTGAAGGAGTTCCCTCTAAAAACATACTATGGTTGGGATTTGACGATGAACGATTAAAAAACATGTCGTCCGAAGAATTAGACAATGTGATAACCTCATATATGGAGATGTTTCCGGATATACCGATAAAGGATGTACACATGTTTTTTGACGAAATCCAACTGATTAAGGACTGGGAATATTTCGTATTGCGAGTTTATAAATCCTATTGCAAAAACATCTATGTGTGTGGAAGCAATGCCACCATGCTTTCTACCGAATTGAGTTCGGCTCTGCGCGGTTATCCCTTGGAATACGAAACCTATCCGCTTTCGTTCAATGAGTATTGCCGTTTCAAGGGGATTGTCACCGACAGTTATTTAGAACAAGACAGGGCAAGATTAAAAGTGACCTTCGAAGCATACAATCAGGCAAGTGCTTTTCCTGAAATCGCATTGACATCATTCAAATCGGAACAATTAAAGTTACTCCATGGGTATTTCGACACGATGATACTGAAAGATTTGTCTGAACATTACAAGATATCCAATACAGGCGTGATACGATATTTCGTGAAACGTATTATGGCCAACCTGACCAAGCCAACTTCCATTAATGCCATCTATAAAGATATAAAATCCCAAGGACTTAAAGTCAGTAAAGACGACCTATATCTTTGGGCAGATTACATCTGTAATATATTCATGTTCATACGCATCTCCAAATATGACCGTTCGTTGATAAAGGAGCAAAAATCACTCGACAAATATTACTGTATAGATAACGGTATGCGTGGCGCCGTGCTTATGCCTCAAAGCAACGATAATGGAAAAAATCTGGAAAACACTGTATTCATGCAATTGAACCGGATGCGGCTTCCCACCGACAAAATTACCTACTATCAAGGAAATTGCGAATGTGATTTTGTGCTTCAGCGAGAAGATAGCGTAATACAGCTCATACAAGTTACTTGGGATATGGTTGATGAAAGCACGAGAGAAAGAGAAGTCAAAGGCTTGTTGGAAGCCGCTTCTGTGACTGGATGCGAAAATCTTATCATTATCACAAAAGACACAGAAAATATATTCGTCAGAGATGGAAGAGAAATAAGGGTAATACCCGCATGGAAATGGCTGTTGCAGAATAATGAAAAATGAACCGCAGCCCTAACCTATCATTGATCCTATATTAAGCCTTTTAGAAAAAACAGGCAAAAAGTATCTATTTATAGATGCGGTTGCGATGATGTAAATATTAAGAAATGTATAAGCAGCTATATAGCAGTCTGTTGTCTCAATATTAATTATTTTATTAACGCACTTCTTCAAAATCGCTTGCACAGCAAATTCCGATACCATATCTTTGCAACGTGATCACAAAATAATAACTAGATTTACTAACGATTAAAACTATTAAGAATTATGGCACTGAAATATGTAGTCAAGAAAACAACCTTTGGATTTGATAAGGAAAAAGCCGAAAAATATGTAGCAAGACCATTCAACGTGGTTACTGTTGATTTTAAAATGCTATGCGATCAGGTTACAAAAGTAGGATTCGTTCCACGCGGTACTGTAAAATCAGTACTCGACGGATTGATAGATTCGTTGATAACCTATATGGAAATCGGGGCTTCAGTAAGCCTTGGAGAATTCGGAACATTTCGTCCATCTTTCGGGTGCAAAAGTCAGGATGATGAAAAGGAAGTGACTACGGACACCCTAAAGAATCGTAAAATAATTTTCACTCCTGGAAGTATGTTTAAAGACATGATAAAGTCAGTAAGTATCCAAAAATTGGATAGTTCTAAAAGCAATAGTTCCGGTATGCCTGGCAATGGAAATGGAGGCAACGGAGAAGGTGGAAATGAAGGCGGCGGTGAAGCACCGGATCCGGCAGCATAAGAAACGGTATTAATATGTAAAAAATCGGGCTTGACATTGTTCAAGCCCGATTTTTTCTATTATCTAAAATACTACTTTCTATCAGTTAACACCTTTATCGAATCCCGTTTTATAATATTAGGTTTCAAAAGAATCTCCGAATGTAGTTCAGTTTCTTCCAAAATCTTCTGCATCAGCATTTTTACAGCAATAATGCCAATATTCTCCAGTGATTGTGCAATACGAGTTATAGGAGGATTCAGATAGTCCAGATATAAGTTATCATCAAACGAAATGATAGACATATCTTGAGGAATTCTCACTTTATGCTCATTTAATGCTTTGACGGCTCCCAAAAGAATTGTACTACTTAACGCAAATATAGCAGTAGGTTTTGTAGTAGAGTTCAGAGCCAACTTAGTCTCAATATAACCATTCTGAATCGAGAACTCATTTCCTCTTATCATTGCGTTATCCTGATAACCAGCTTCGCGAAGCGCATCAAGATACCCGCGCACACGTTCCTTAGTTGTTATAGAAATATCCGGCCCCTGAATACAGAGAATCTTACTATGCCCCGATTCTAATAATAATTTCGTTGCCTGATAAGCTCCTACATAATTATCAGTAGCTACGTATGGCAAATTATGCTTCTCAAAATAGCGGTCAATCAGCACAATCGGAGTTTTAGCACTAATCTCCTCCAGTTTAGAAGGATTTTCACCGGTTGGAACCAAAATAATCCCATCTATTTTACGCGATAGAAGCGAATCGATAGCTTTATTTTCCTGAACAGGATCTTCCAGGGTATCGATAAGCATGACAGTATAATTATAACGTTGTGCTTCACGGATGACAACACTTGCTATATTGGCAAAAAAAGGATTATCTATGTGTGGCACAAGAAGACCTATAGTATATGTCGTGTTGTTGCGCAAACTTTGCGCAACTATATCAGGCTGATAGTCCAATTCTTTAACGGACTGCAAAATAACCTCCTTAGCAGACTGGCTTATTCTATATTTCTCCGATTTACCATTTAAGACCCTAGAAATCGTAGAGATAGAGTACCCAGTTTTCTTTGATACATCAATCAGAGTTTTCTTCATTACTGGTTGTTTTTTGCAAAAATAACATTTTATTTGAGAAAAAAGCAAGAAAAATATTTTGTTTTGAAAATAATCTCTATATTTGCGCAAACGATTGCGCATCGTTTACGATTCAATTCGCCTTAATACTTAATACTCATTATATGGACACAAAGAAGAAAATCGTAGTGATAGGTAGTAGTAATACGGACATGGTTATCAAATCAGACCGTCTACCAAAACCAGGAGAAACAATTCTGGGAGGAAACTTCTATATGAAACCCGGCGGCAAAGGAGCTAATCAAGCTATTGCAGCAGCCCGACTAGGCTCCGAAGTAACATTCATCTCTAAGATTGGTTATGATCTATTCGGTTTGCAAGCCTTAGAAATATACAAATCAGAGAAAATCAATACTGAATTTATATTCACCGATCAGAAAAGTCCGTCAGGAGTAGCGCTTATTTCCGTCGATTCGTTTGGTGAAAACAGTATTATTGTGGCACCGGGTGCCAGCCGTTCGCTTTCGATAGAAGACATCAATAAAGCTGAAAAAAAAATCAAGGAAGCTGATATTATACTCATGCAACTTGAAGTTCCGATAGAAACAGTGGAATATGCAGCCACTATTGCCAACCAATATGGTAAGAAAGTAATACTAAATCCGGCGCCTGCGTCTACATTAAGCAATTCATTCTTAAAGAATGTACACACTATATTGCCTAACCGTATAGAAGCAGAAATGTTATCAGGAATTAAAGTAATGGATATCGAAAGTGCCCACCAAGCAGCTAAAACCATTGGAGAGAAAGGAATAGAAAATGTTGTCATCACTTTAGGAAGAGACGGAGCCTATGTCAAAGAAAAAGATACATATACCATGATTCCTGCTAAAGAAGTAGAAACCATTGACACAACAGGAGCAGGAGATGTCTTCTGTGGAGCATTCAGCGTTTATCTCTCGAAAGGGTATTCACTAGCAGAATCTGTAAGATTTGCGAATGCAGCAGCTATTGCTGTGACACGCATCGGAGCTCAAAGTGCTATTCCATATAAAAGAGAAGTTACTTTATAAAACAAATAAAACCTAGGTTAATCACATAAATCTGATTCAAATGAAAGTAGTAGTTATTGGAAGTTCAAACATCGACATGGTTGCACAAGTCAGCCATCTCCCGGCACCCGGCGAAACAGTCGGAGATGCAAATTTCATGCAATCTCTCGGAGGTAAAGGAGCCAACCAAGCTGTAGCAGCAGCCAGGCTTGGTGGTTCTGTGACATTTGTCACATCCTTAGGGAATGATATGTATGCAGACATCTTAAAAAATCACTTTAAAAAAGAAGGTATTACCACTGATTACATTATTGATGATGTCAATAATCCTACAGGAACCGCACTGATTTTTGTGGCCAACAGTGGCGAAAACTGTATTGCAGTAGCTCCTGGGGCTAACTATTCTTTATTACCCGGTTCGATTACCCATTTCTCAGAAGTAATTGATGAGGCTGATATCATCGTCATGCAGGCTGAAATTCCTTATGAAACAATTAAAAAAATAGCTCTATCGGCAAAGCAAAAAGGTAAAAAAGTATTGTTTAATCCCGCACCCGCCTGTCTGATTGATGAAGAACTGATGAAGGCCATTGATATACTAGTTGTCAATGAACTGGAAGCAGCATTCATCTCAGGAATTGATTATACAGATAACAACCTCGAGGAAATTGCCAAAACATTGCTGAAAGCGGGTACAAGTAATGTAGTTATCACACTGGGAAGTCAAGGTGTGTACATGAAAAATAGAAAAGAAACAATTCAGCTTCCCGGTTGTAAAGTAAATGCGATTGATACTATTGCGGCTGGTGATACTTTTTGTGGAGCACTAGCTGTATTTTGCGCCCAAAGAGAAATAGATCGAGAAGCACTGAGTTTCGCCAATACCGCAGCCGCGATTGCTGTTACACGATCAGGTGCCCAACCATCTATCCCTACTCTCGACGAAGTAAAACACTTCATGTCAGAAAAAGAATTAGCCTTATCATTCAACTTTTAAATTTAATGGATTATGAAAACTAATCGACATTCTACTCTCTTAAAGAAAAGTGTCCACCTGATAACTTATAACTCAAGTCATAAGCTTATCTGCCTGCTAAGCTGCCTACTTTTATATTCAATGAATACGTATGCTCAGAATTATGTATCAGGAACAGTAAAAGATAATAATGGAGAACCTTTATTGGGAGTTTCCATAAAAGTAAAAGATGGAAATATAGTATCCGGAACTGTCACTGACTTTAACGGATACTATCAAGTGAAAGCGGATCCAAGTTCAACTATCGAATTCAGTTACATCGGATTTAAAACAGTCCAGTTTACAGTAGGCGATAGAAAAATGATAAACGTAACACTGGGAGTTGACGAGAATTTATTAGATGAAGTGGTCGTTGTAGGTTATGGTACCCAAAAGAAGATTAATTTAACCGGTTCCGTCGGAGTCATTGACTCGAAAGCATTCGAAGCAATCCCTGTATCCAATGCAGTCCAGGCATTACAAGGGCAGGTTCCCGGTTTGAATATTTATAGCAATCAGGGAGGAGGTCTCAATCAGAAACAATCGATCAATGTACGTGGAGTCGGAACTATCGGAGAAGGTTCTACAGGAAGTGCCCTAGTCTTGATAGATGGTATGGAAGGAGATATTTATTCCATTAATCCGCAGGATATAGAATCTATTTCAGTTCTGAAAGATGCGGCAGCTTCTTCTATTTATGGTTCCAGAGCACCATTCGGAGTAATCTTAGTAACGACCAAGAAGGGAAAGACCGGTAAAGCGCAAGTTAACTACAACAACAGTTTCCGTGTAAGTAGCCCTATCAACATGCCTTCTTCATTAGACTCTTACACGTTTTCTTTATATTATAATGATGCAGCCGCCAATTCCGGATGGGGACCTTACAACTGGGTTTCGGAAGAAAGGATAAACCGCATCAAAGACTATATGGTTGGCAAGATTACCGATTCTACCATCCCCGTACCCAACAACCCTTCGTTATGGGCAGACGGATATTCACAAGGAAATGATAATATTGATTATTATGACTATTTTTTCAAAGACAATGTCTTTGCACACGAGCACAATATCAGCGTTACTGGCGGGACAGACAAAATACAATACTATTTATCAGCGAACTATTTAGGTCAGGATGGAGAGCTCAGAATCGGAGATGAATACTCAAACAGATATACTGCATCTGCAAAAATCAACGCACAATTATCAAAAATAGTATCAGTCGGATTCAATACTCGCTTTATCAGAAGTGACTATGTACAGCCGACACATCTTAATGAAAGTTTTTTTGCCGAAATCGGACGCCAATGTTGGCCTACCAAACCTCTCTATGACCCAAATGGTATTCTATATGACGACCATGTGCTCCAAATGCAAAACGGAGGTGAAAAACAAGAACGAAACACTTGGCTCTACCAACAACTGAATATAACGGTAGAACCTATCAAAGGGTGGCGACTGATTGGAGATTTAAGCTATCGATACAATACACAATATTCACACTGGGATTACTTAACTGTTCATCAGACAGGTGTTGACGGAAAGACTAAGGGCAATACATGGAATAACGATTCCCAAGTACATGAAGGCACTTATGCCAGCGATTATTTTAATGTAAATCTCTATACAGATTATGCAAAGACCTTTGCAAAATCACATAATATGAAAGTTCTTTTCGGGTTTCAAGCCGAACAAAATAATTATAAAGATATAGCTGCTGAGAAGCTAGGAGTCATTTATCCGGGAAAACCGACTATCAACACTTCTACCGGAATGGATTCAAATAACCAAAAAGTTGCTCCGAATGTAGCAGGTGGACACAACAGATGGGCTACCGCCGGATTCTTCGGCAGATTGAATTATGATTACCTGGAAAAATATCTTCTGGAAGTAAATCTACGCTATGACGGTTCCTCACGATTTCGTAGTGACAGTCGTTGGGGATTTTTCCCTTCCGCATCAGTAGGCTGGAACATAGCCAGAGAAAAATTCTTCCTGCCTGTTAGCAAGGTTATCAACACATTTAAAGTCAGAGTCTCTTATGGTAGTTTGGGTAACCAAAATACATCCTCTCTATATCCGACTTATTCTACAATCGGTGCAGGAACAGGATCATGGATTATTGATGGAACGTTAGCCAATATTGCCTGGGCACCTTCACTCGTCAACTATAATCTCTCCTGGGAGAAAATCCGTAGCTGGAACACCGGAATTGACTTTGGTCTGTTTAACAATCGACTAACCGGCTCTTTTGATTATTACATTCGTAAAACTGACGATATGGTCGGTCCTTCGGAGAAGTTACCGGCAGCCCTCGGGACAGCCGTTCCCAGTTCCAACAATACAAATCTTAAAACATTCGGATGGGAACTGGAACTAATGTGGAAAGACCGGTTAAATAATGGATTGAATTATAGTGCCCGCTTTACACTTGCCGACAGTCGCACCAAAATTACTCGTTATTCAAACCCCTCCGGACTGATAAATGGATTCTATGCCGGAAAATACATGTGCGAAATATGGGGATATGAAACGATAGGTATTGCACAGTCTGACCAAGAAATGGCTGAACACATCGGTAGATTAATCAACGGTGGACAAAGTAATCTCGGCCAAGACTGGAAAGCCGGAGACATTATGTATAAAGATTTGAATGAAGACGGAAAAATAGATGCCGGAAGCCGCACCTTACAAGATCACGGTGATTTAAAAAGAATCGGTAACTCCACACCCCGATATAATGTAGGGCTGGAATTAGCTGCTGACTGGAAAGGGTTCGATATCAGAATGTTCTGGCAAGGAACATTGAAAAGAGATTATTTTCAAGGTAGTTACTATTTTTGGGGTGCAAACGGCAAACAGGGTCCCTGGTTTTCCACAGCACTAAAAGGACACGATGATTATTTCCGGAATGACGAAGCAAGTCCATTGGGAACGAATCTGAATTCCTACTATCCAAGACCTTTATTCAACACCGATAAAAACCAGCAATCACAAACTAAATATTTACAAGATGCATCTTATCTACGTCTGAAGAATCTGCAGATAGGATATAGCTTGCCACACAACATCGTACAAAAAATGGGAATGCAGCACCTTAGGATATTCGCATCCGGTGAAAACTTGTTCACCATTACGAGCCTTATTGACTTCTTCGACCCCGAATCAATCGAAGGCGGTAGTTGGGGACACGGAAACGTTTACCCACTATCCCGAACATTCTCTTTTGGATTAAATGTCACATTCTAAAAACAGGATATTATGAAAAGACTTACGATATCAACCTTATTGAGCGGAGTGCTCTTTTTGACAAGTTGCAATGATTTCCTAAATCAAGAACCTCTTGATCAACTTTCTCCAAATGAATATCTGACAACAGAAAGTAATATTGCAGCTTTTGCTACTGATCAATATCAAGTGCTACCTACTCATGGCACCTATGGATATGGAACTTTTGAAATTGACAATAACACAGATAACATGGCCGGTATCCAGCCTAACGTAATATATGCACCCGGATACTGGCAAGTAGGACAAGAAGGAGGCTCATGGGACTTCACTGATATTTACCGATGCAATTATTTCTTCGAGAATGTGCTTCCATCGTATGAAGCCAATGCCATTGTCGGAAATACGACCAATATTAAACACTATATCGGAGAAATGTATTTCTTCAGAGCTTTCATGTATTTTGAAAAATTAAAATCATTAGGTGACTTTCCTATTATTACCAGAACCTATCCTGATAAACGTGAAGTTCTGATAGAAATCAGCAAACGTGCACCCAGAAATGAAGTAGCCAGGTTTATCTTATCTGATCTAGACAAGGCTATAGAAATGATGCAAGACATAGCTCCTTCCGGGGGTAAGAACCGACTAAGCAAAGACTGCGCTATCCTTCTCAAATCAAGAGTCGCACTTTACGAAGGCTCGTGGCTGAAAAATTTTAAAGGAACAGCTTTTGTACCCAATGGAGCGGGATGGCCGGGAGCAAATAAAAATTATAATGCTAATTACTCATTTAAATCCGGAAGTATTGAAAAAGAATCAGAGTTCTTCTTTGATGAAGCTATTAAAGCGGCACAAATCATAGCAGAAAAATATAATGTATTAACTACCAATACAGGAGTATTCCCGCAAACTTCTTCGGAGCCTGAAAATCCTTATTTCAGCATGTTCTGCGATATTGACATGGAAAAATACAATGAAGTACTTTTATGGAGACGCTACAACACTGGATTAGGAGTAGCAAATGAAGTTTGTCAATACGGATGTGTCGGTAACAATGGAGTAGGTACTACTAAAAGCATGATTGACGCCTTTATTCTAAAAAACGGAGAACCTATTTATGCTTCCCCAATGTGGGCAGATGAAAATTCATCTTATTGGGGAGATAATAATATCATTCACATCACTAAAAACAGGGATAGCCGCGCAGACATCTTCATCAAAAAACCGGGACAGAAAAATCTGCATACTCCGGCAGGAAATCATGGGGTAGTAGAAGAATGGGGACCCAATATAACCGCCTCTTCTGTTACAGA
>ERZ778512.2480-NODE-2480-length-9948-cov-6.458708_pt1 | contig 9948 bp, 10 predicted proteins | sample MGYA00510346_ERZ778512 | MGnify/ENA primary metagenome ERZ778512 (study PRJEB29527, sample SAMN07138962) | mouse gut metagenome | material: feces | host: mouse | place: China:Nanjing | collected 2016-01-25 ...
GGTTCATGCGAACCCCGTCCCCCAAGTTCATGAAATCGCGGCTTCCCGTCATGGCGGCGAACCGTCTACCGCCGATTTGCTGTAATATCGTTGCTGCTATCATCGTTTCGCCTCTTTATCTGTTTTACGTCGCAACCATTCGTCCCGCTTGCGGCGACACTCCTCCAACGTCGGAGCGACGCAGGAGAACAATTCGCCGTCCGTGTGTCGGTAGTCGTATTGACAAAACCGCTTCCCCGTCCTGCGGGCGAAGGCAGGGATGAAATACTCGTGTCGTTCCTCTCCTGTCGGGCATACCGACACGACGTTTACCGTCATTCTTGTTGTCATTGTCATAGTGGTTTAAGGGGTTAAAATTCTGCTTTCAATAGTCTGTTTCTGAACTGCTGCGTCGGGTCGCTGACCTTGCGCTGGTGTACCCAAAAATGATGTGCGCCGAAGCCGTACACGAAATAGTCGTCGAGCGAAACTTTGGTTCGCAGATTCTTGATGCCTTGCCGCAGTTCGTTTTCGTCACTGGCGAGAAGAATCGTATTTGTAAGACGGAAATAGATCTCCGTTACTTCGTCGCAATAAGGACAAAAGGATGATTCGATTGTTACATTCATAATCTGTCTAAATTAAAGCGTTAATATCCATACGAAAACACCGATGACGGCTGCGAGAGAGACGCCGAACAGGATGATGCTCCACACGATTTGCAACACGCCGCTTATTAGGGCTTCGATCATCCCGACGATGAAATACACCACCCAAAGCACAAGGGCACACGGGACGGCTGCAAAGGCGCGTAATGCTGTTTTGAGAATCTTTATCGCTTTCATGTCTACTGCTTTTTTTGAGTTTGATGCGGATTTGAGAGTGGAGGAAGTGAGTTTCTTATCCTAATCTGCCTCTCGTTTATCCGACATTTTTTTTATGCGTCTTTCGATCGTATCGGTCGTTTCGTTTCAGGGGCTTTTCGGTGTAGAGGTTAGGACGTACAAGGTTTCGACGAAAAATACCTCGCAACCGCAGGACGCAGGGAAGATTTTTCGCCGAACCGCAAGGCTCGACCTTGTACGTCCGTGAAGACCTCGTAAACACCTTCGCACCTGCAACATAACGACGACACGGGACGATGGGAAGACAGCAAAATGGAGGTAACCGAATTATTAGGCAGATTCGAGGAAGTAAGAATAGTGCTTGTGCTATTCGCTTTATAATGGGGCGGAGCTACCATCCGAAAAAGAAAAGCTCCCCGCTTCTTGTGAAGCAGAGAGCCGTAGGCTATCCCGGTATGAATGAGTAACGAAAAAAGAACAATATAATACTTTACATGAATTTCTGATAAATAGGATATATTTTCATTTCGTCAATCAGCTGCGATAATCTAAAGGTTAAGATTAGTTTTGATTTCAATAAGTAATTCCGGCAACCTTTTTTCTCTTTTTGCGATAGTATTTATTTCACATTGCCATACGACGAGTACGTTCCATCCAGCTTCTTCCAATTCTGAAATTTTTCGACAGTCTCTTTCTACATTCGCGTTCAATTTCGGAATCCAGTACGCCTCGTTGCTGTGGGGACGACGCCCAGCTCGACAAGAATGCCCATGCCAAAAGCAACCGTGGATGAAAATTACAGTTTTATATTTTTTCAAAACGATATCGGGAGATCCCGGAAGCGAGCGCACGTTCGTTCTGTATCGAAAACCTTGAGAAAACAAATATTTACGAACCAATAATTCGGGGTTTGTATTCTCGTGTTTGATTTTCGACATTATTTCCGACCGTTTTATTTTGCTGCATGAGTCCATAAATTCCTGAAAATAGTTATTCGATTCAGAATCTTTAATTACTTTTGTAGTACAAAGATATATAAAATTGAAACGAAGTACGAATAAATGTTGAAACGGGATCAAATAGGAGTAATCGATCTTTTTTGCGGTATCGGAGGGTTAAGCTATGGGTTGAAACAGGAAGGGTTCGATATTATAGCGGGATTCGATATTGACAAAACCTGTGAGTTCGCGTATACGCATAACAACGAAGCGAAATTTTTCGATATGGATATTACGCGAGTGCGGAAATCCAAAATCAATAAACTCTTCAAAGGGAAGAAAGTTCGGGTTTTAGCAGGGTGCGCTCCCTGCCAGCCATTTTCGTCGTATGCTTTCAAAAACAAAGAAAAAGACCCGAACAAATACGATCTTCTTTATCAATTCGGCCGATTGGTAAAAGAGACATTGCCGGATATCGTTACGATGGAAAATGTTCCGCAAATCATGGATTTCAAATTGAAGCCCGTGCTATCCGACTTCATTTCTTTATTGAAACAGAAAGAATATGAAGTGAGCGTCAATAAAGTATATTGTCCGGATTACGGAATACCGCAAACCAGAAAGCGATTAGTGCTTATAGCGTCGAGGATCGGGAAAATAGAATTGATTCCGCCGACCCATACGAAAGATAATTACGTGACGCTAAGAGACGCTATAAGCGATTTGCCTGAAATAAAAGCAGGAGAAACCTGCGCAGAAGACCCGTTGCACCGAGCACAATCCCTCTCTCCTCTGAATCTACGTCGTATAAAGAGTACTCCCTACGGAGGAAGTTGGAAAGACTGGCCGGAAGAGTTGAAATTGAAGTGCCACCTGACTGAAAAAGGGAAATCGTTCGGCAGCGTATATGGAAGAATGATTTGGGATTCACCGGCTTCGACGATGACCACGCAATGCACAGGTTTAGGCAACGGTCGTTTCGGACATCCGGAACAAGACCGTGCAATAACTGCGAGAGAAGCTGCATTGATACAAACGTTCCCGAAAACTTACAAATTTTTCTCGAATGAACAAGCCGTATCGCTCACGAAAGCATCTCGCTATATCGGGAATGCTGTTCCTCCTAAATTAGGACGGATAATTGCGATGAGTATCGCGAAACATTTGAAACTCGAATAATGATGGAAGACGAGAAAATATTGAAATGGAGATTCGATGTAAGTACGTTTCGTCTGATCGGACGCGATCTGATTACAGATCGAATTACGGCTCTGTTCGAACTCGTGAAAAACTGTTACGACGCGAATGCCACGGAAGTAGAAGTCTTATTCGAAAATGTCGGATTCGATGCCAGCACGGCGGATAAATCCAAAGGTCGTATAACTATTAAAGACAATGGATTCGGAATGTCGTTCGAAGATATTCGCGATAAATGGATGGTAATCGGAACTTCGAATAAGCGGAAAAATCCGATATCTCCAGCCCCTTTTTCCCGACGATGCGTAGGAGAAAAAGGTATCGGTCGTTTCGCCGTAGATAAATTGGGCGACAAAGTGAATATCATAACGAAACGAGCGAATAGCAATGGATGGCTGAATGTTGAAATCGATTGGAATCTATATTATAATCAAGCTAATGACGACGGTGGAATCAAATTATTTACCGATATCGAAAATAGATATGCATATATTCCTTCTTCGAGCGCAGAAGAATCCGGAACGAGCCTGATTATTGAAAACGTTCGAGAAATTTGGAGTGAAGACGATGTAAAAAGATTCATTCGAGAAGCGTCGAAAATCGTATCTCCGTATGCGAATTTGAATCCGCCTTTCCAAATACGAGTTTTCGCTCCTGAGTTCGCGATAAAGACCGAAGTCATCGAATCGATATCCGATATCGACGATGCGACGCTTTCGTTAGACATCGCATTCGATAAAGAACGCGGCATTCAGGAAACTCTTTATTTCGAGGAAGAAAGCGGAAATATTAGAAAGAAAAATATAGAGATTAAAGAATTCGGAGGAATCTCTATGCGATTATTTTACTTCGACGATAAAGCGCGACGAGCGTTTCGAAAAAAATATCCGAATAACGAAATCGACGGTGTTAAAATCTATCGAGACGGTGTGATTACGACTCCGTTCGCAGAACGAGAAGACGACGCAAACAAGAAACGCGATATTTTAGGAATCGACAAGCGATTATGGCAAGATATCTTCAATAAGATCAGCACACGAGAAATAATCGGAATAGTCGATATTTCGAAACAAGAGAATCCGGAGATCATCGATGCGACGAACCGTCAGGACTTCAACGACAACGATGAGTACCGTGCGTTGAAAGAGTTCATTATCCTCCAGATCAGTGCTATCGAAGACTATAAAATCTATTTGAGAAAAAACCGAAAAAAGGATATAGATTCCGAACTCAATAATGCGAAGCAAGATATAGACGATTTAGTTCAATCGGCGTCCGATATCGCAGAAGCTCATCCCCAATTGCAACCGCAATTGAACAAATTGATTTCGACCGCAAAGAAAACTGGGAAAAGCGTAAAAGCTGCCATCGCAGAACATAAAAAAGCGGAAGAAGAATTTATCCGCAAAGAAAATATGTACATGAGTATTATGTCTTTGCAAGAATATGCTATACATATCACTCATGCAGTCCGGACGTCGTTGAATAAGATCAAACGAAAAGCGGACTTCTTCAAAGAATTTTACCCCGATCCTGAAGAAGAGAAATTTTTTCTCTTATACGCGAAAGAAATTTCCGAAGAAATGGAAATATTGGATAAGGTTATCAATTATATGTTGAGTTACTCTCAATCCAATATTTCTTTTCAAGATATCGATTTACAAAAGCTTATCGTCGATATTATACAGAATTATCGAACTAAATTCGATTACGAAGGAATAAAGGCCGAATATGCCATAGGAGAGCAATTGATTATATCTTCGAACAGACAATTTTTTTACGACATCCTCCAAAACTTAATAGACAATTCTATTAAAGCGATGAAGAGTGTCGATGAAAAAATTCTGAAATGCACTGCCTTTACGGATAATAACGAGTTAATTATTAAAATATCCGATACTGGCGTAGGTATTCCCGATGAAAAAAAAGAATGGGTCTTCGGTTTGTATAATACTACGACAGAAAAAGACGGGGGAGCAGGAATCGGGTTATATGTGGTCAAAACGAGAGTCGAGTCGTTGAAAGGTAGCGTGAAGATAATCGATAGCGAATTCGGCGACGTAGGAACGACGATTCAAATAACCTTACCATTTAAAAAATAAACGAATATGAATTTCGAAATCGTAATAATCGACGACAATATGAAGTCCTCCGATCCTTTCGTTCGAAGGCTCGAAAAAGTATTTCAAGACGCACGAGTAATACTGTTCCCCGACGTTCAAAAAAGTTTGGACTATATTTTCAATAATCTATCGAAAAAACTCATTGTTTTTTTAGATTGTAAATTCGATACAGGATTGCAAGGAATAGACGGGTTGAAACGTATACGAGAAAAAACATCTCTGCTCTACATCGTAATGATGTCCGCTAATTCTCCGTTGCAACAGCCTGTAGACGATGTCATAGAGATGATAAACAACAAAGGCATCTATTTTATCAATAATGCCGATATGCGTAAAGCCGAAGAAATCGTCGAACGCATAAAATACAATTGGAATACCGATTTCGATTGCGTTTTAGAGCAATGGATTTTGCAACACGAAGAAGAAGCCGACAAGCCCTTCGTATACAGAGGAAAAGAAAGTTATACGCTTAGAAAAATTCTTGATGAAGTTCGGCGACAAACCGGGTTCGGAAAAGATATAGAGAGAATAATGTATAAATCTACGATCCAATCTTTATTAGACAGCAAACTCGATGATTGACGATATTATTATCTCGTATAATAACGATTATACCGAAGAAAACAAATGGTTTTTCGAGTCTTGCGCCGATGAAACGAAGCAATTAGCGACGAATTGCAATATCGCGTACAGAACGATAACTCCACCCGATCTTTCTGCTGAAGAAATCGAACGCCATATCGGTTCGTGCCGTGGCGGATTCATATTCTCTGCATATATGCACGGGCATAAGAAAGGACTTGTAAACGAGCGAAACGAAGATATCGTTTCGAACGATATTAATTCGGATTTATTCGGCGGAAACGTCTTTTATACGTTTTCGTGCCAATGCGGAAATCAATTGCAAGAGGAATTGAGCAATCGAAACATCGCATTATTTTGGGGATATAAAAGCGACACTAATATTCTTCTTCGCGAAGAGTGCGTAGAATGCGCTGTCGAAGGTCTCAAACAATTCTTATCGGGAAAAACAGTCGAAGAGTCGAGGTTGGCAATGGAGGAGAAATATAAAGAAAATCATTATAAAATCGGAGGTTTATACGGCGCACTATTGCTCGAAAACAAAGATAACATGGTTGTCGTCGGGAACCCGAATCTGACGATGTACGACATACCTAATACCTAATTCGCTCATATGATGTAATTTATATCGTGCCACAGAATGACTTTCAATTTACAATCTCGCTTTTATCTATCGGCTTCTTCCAACTGATTTCGGATACGGTTGCCCGTTCGACGATTCATCGTCTAAAAATTGCGCTACTTTAAGAGTCGAACCATAACGGGTACGCATAGATCTCTGAAAGGTCTTCCATGTTTGTATTATGGTCTCTTCTCGGTTTTTCCCTTTATAAAATCCTTGACCGAATAAAGCTGTCGAACTTTGATTTATAATATTTTGCTATTATTCATTCTGCTATTGCCACACTTTGAAATTTTCTTCTTATCTTTGCAAAGTAATAAACGAGCAGACACTTGACTGACAATAGCCGGACTATTGCCGACAAGAAGCCGTTACAGAAGCGTTACTACGCGACTTTTGACATATTTATCACCTTGATAATAAGGATTTTCGGAGAGTAGGTTCATAAATCGTTCTCTCCGCAAAGAAAATCGGGTATCCCGTGAACGACTTCGGCTTCGGCCGAAGTTTTTTTATACGCAAGACCTCCATCGGATTCGTCCGGATGGAGGTTCTGCGTATAAAAGGAGCGCTCTGCAAGCGTGTCCGTTCACAGGAAACCGGCATCCTTTGCACGGATGCCTGCGGCAGCAAAGAGAAAGACCGAGCCCCGCAAGGTCATTTCAGACACCGCACCCTTTCTACCGTCTTTTTGTCGAAACTGCCACCGGAAAAAGATTACAATAATTTATTGCAATCAAATACCCTAAGCAACCCGAACGAAACCAATTTCCGACAACTGCAACCAACGTATTTCTACTTCGCCAGGAACGGCATCCGTCAGTAACAAAACTCAAACAAGACGCGACTTGTCAAACAAGCGATTATACAATAAAATATTGAATAACAATCGACAAAGCCGGTTAACAGACCGATGTAAAATAACATATTGCATCCATAAGCAGACCTCCCATCGAACGGTCCGTTGCATCGCCCCGAACAATGCAAACTACCCCGCCTGCGGATCCAGCCGGCATCTTCGGCAGCCTTTTTGTCGCTGCGGCCAACCCGGAAAGAAGCCGGGAAGCGGAGCCGCCGGAAGCGGTTCGTCGATTTCGGACGATTGTTGGTTGATTGCGGACAAATTGTAACCGCAAAGAGTTGTTGTTCTGATAATCTTTCCTATATTTGTGGGGTTGAAACGCAAAACGAAAATCAAATCAGATAAAACGCTATGGAAAACAAACTTCAAGAGTTGACCCGCAAACTCTACGACGAGGGGCTGGAGAAAGGGCGCGCCGAAGCCGAACGGCTGGTCGCCGACGCCAAGACCCGTGCCGCCAAGATCGAGGCCGACGCCCGGGCGCAGGCCGAGAACGTGCTTCGCCAGGCGCAGGCCAAAGCCGAGGATGTGGAGAAGAACACCTTGACCGAAATCGCCCTGGCCGGCAAACAGGCCGTGGCGCGCATCAAGTCCGAGATCGCCGGGATGATCGTGGCCAAGTCCATCGACGCAGGCGTGAAGGAAGCGGCCATCGACCCGGCCTTCATCAAAGAGATGCTGCTGGCCGTGGCCAAGAACTGGAACGGAGCCGACGCCGGCAAAGTCGAGCTGCAGGCCCTGCTGCCCGAAAACGAACGCGCGAAACTCGACGAAGCCTTCGAAAAGGTTGCCAAGGAACTGCTTGCGGCCGGCATCGAGGTGGGTTATTCCAAAGAAGTGCGCACCGGATTCAAGGTAGGCGCCAAGGACGGCGGCTACTACATCTCGTTCTCCGACGCCGACATCGAGGCGCTGCTGGGCGAGTACCTGCGCGAGAAGGTTTCCCGGATGCTGTTCAAGGCGTAGGCACCATGTTCGCGACCAATTATTATACGCTTGTCGCCGGACTTCGCGAGTATGCGCTCGACGCCGACACCAAGGGGTTCGACGCGCAGGCCATCGTCGGGGAGATCATCGAGGCCCTCACGGACCGCGACGCCCGGCAGGTGCGGCTGCTCGATGCCTACTACGACTGCGAGAACCTGGCCGCCCTGCGTGCCGGGCGTTCGGCGTTCGTGCCGCTGGGCAACCTGACGCGCGAGGAGCTGGCCGAGGAACTGAAACGCCCCTCCCGTCTGCCCGAGGAGCTGGCCCGCGTGGTCCGCGCCTACAACGAGCCCGAGGGCGAAGACGCCGAGACGGTCGACACGACGCGCGCTTTCGAAAAGTCGCTTTTCGCGGCCTACTATGCTCTCTGCGAACGCAAGGGATGCCGCTTTCTGCGCGCCTGGGCCGTTTTCGACCGCAACCTGCGCAACCTCACCGCCGCGCTGACGGCCCGGGCTCTGGGACGTCCCGTCGAGGAGGCGACCGTGGGTGAAGGCGACGTGGTCGATCAGCTGCAGCGCAGCTCGGCCGCCGACTTCGGACTGCGCGGCGAACTGGGCTACATCGACGCTGTGATCGCCGCCGTGGGCGACGAAGCCAACCTTGTCGAGAAGGAGCGCCGGATCGACCTCATCCGCTGGAACGAGGCCCTCGAACTGGCCACGTTCGACTACTTCGACATCAATGCCGTGCTCTCCTACCTGGTCCGGGTCAACATCGTGGCCCGTTGGACCCTGCTCGACCCTGCACGCGGCCGCGAAATGTTCGCCCGCCTGCTGGCCGAACTGGACGGCAAGGAACGGATAGCCGAACAGGTCCGGTAAGCACCGGCACCCCGCCCGTTCTGGAGCAAGCAGGCCAAAGCGAGAGCGGAACCGAAGCAGGAACGGGAAGCGCGCACGACACCGCAGACGGCGAACAACGCAGCAGGCGACGGCCGACGCGATGAAAGAAGACAACGCCATAAAAAGAGGAGCCCGCCGCCCCGAACCGCAAACAGAAGGCAAAACCCGATTTTGCCGCTGAAAACCAAAGAGAATCAACAGAACAGATATGAAAACAACAGGACGTGTAAACGGTATCATTTCGAACATCGTCATCGTCAAGGCCGACGGCGCCGTGGGTCAGAACGAGATATGTTACGTCCATACCGGCGATACGAAAATGATGGCCGAGGTCATCAAGGTCGTGGGCGACGCCGCCTACGTACAGGTATTCGACAGCACCCGCGGGCTGAAGATCGGCGACCGCGTGGAGTTCGAGGGACACATGCTCGAAGCGACGCTCGCTCCGGGTCTGCTGTCGCGCAACTACGACGGTCTGCAGAACGACCTCGAGAAGATGGACGGGCTGTTCATCGCCCGCGGTTCGATGACCGAACCCGTCGACTTCGGGGCGCAGTGGGAGTTCGAGCCCCTGGCCAAGGCCGGCGACAAGGTGTCGGCCGCCTCGTGGCTGGGCCAGGTCAAGGAACAGTGGCTCACCCACAAGATCATGGTGCCTTTCACCATGACCGACACCTACACGGTCAAGAGCGTCGCCCAGGCCGGCACCTACAAGATCACCGACACGATCGCCGTAGTCACCGACGCCGAGGGCCGCGACCACGACATCACCATGGTACAGAAATGGCCCGTCAAGCAGGCCGTGCGCTGCTACGCCGAGAAACCGCGTCCGGCACGCGTCATGGAGACGGGCGTGCGCGCCATCGACACCTTCAACCCCATGGCCGAGGGCGGTACGGGCTTCATCCCAGGTCCGTTCGGCGCCGGCAAGACGGTGCTCCAGCACGCCATTTCGAAGCAGGCCGACG
>ERZ778512.2494-NODE-2494-length-9894-cov-3.690619_pt1 | contig 9894 bp, 7 predicted proteins | sample MGYA00510346_ERZ778512 | MGnify/ENA primary metagenome ERZ778512 (study PRJEB29527, sample SAMN07138962) | mouse gut metagenome | material: feces | host: mouse | place: China:Nanjing | collected 2016-01-25 ...
TCATCATGTTGTCGGCCTTGAGGGCGAGGTTGAACTTCATGTTGTCGAGCGAGGAAATATCGACCGTGCCGTTTACATTGAGCGGATTATCGTTGCAACCCTTGATGCTGAAATTGTCGAAGCTCACGAGCCCGTCGACAACCTTGATTGGCGTGGGACTGAACATATATTCGGTGCCCGTCATGCCCAGCCGCACGGCGGTGGAGTCGAAATCGAGTGTGCCGTTGAATATAGGCGCATCCTCTGTGCCCGAAATCTTAAGGCTGCCGTTGAGCATACCCGACATACGCGCCACATTGCCCGGAAGGAACGGATTGACCGTGGCAAGGGGGAACCTTATCATCGAGAAATCGAGAGCGAGAGGCGATATGGCCGTGCTGTCGTTGAGCGCACCCGAGAGCGTCATTGTCTTCACTCCGTCGACGAGCACGTCGGCATCGGCCCTGATTGTGCCCGACGGGGTTGCGGCGATGTTGAAATTTGTCTTGAAATCGGCAACCCTCTGCTTGCCATATACAAAATTGGTAATACCGGCACTGCCCTGCCCGACAAGCATCCCGTCGTGACGGTTGAGGCGCATATCGGCATTGACATCACCCTTAATCGGCGGGGCGAAAGGATTTACGGCAATCCAGTCGCTCAGATGTATGTCGGTGAGCTGGAGCACGAGGTCTTCCTGCAAGTGCGAACGATGGGTCGTACTGTCGGGATGCTCGGTATAAATTGCCAGGGCACTATTGCCACCCTTCATGCGCAGGTTGGCATCGATATGGCCGGTAGGTATGTTGTAGCTGATAAAATTGTCGGGGTTCGCAGACCATGACTGATATGCGATAATGGGGCTGTAGGGCCGCACATGCAGCGTGAGTGTAGAGTCCGCAGCGTCGCTCTGCGCGGCAAGGCCTATTTCGTAGCCGGTTACGCCCTTGAGGTTTTGCTGCTTAAGACCCACGTGGGCATATTTACCCTGTATGACGGTCTTGAGGTCGACGCGATGCCATTGGTCGAGATTACCGGGCCGATTGCGCACCCCGGCATCGAGATGGAAGTGGCCACGGTGTTCGCCCCCGCCGATAAATATCGAGTCGAGCAACATACTGCCCGTATCAAAACGCTCGACAGAGCCATTGATGACGAGCGTGCTGTCGTTGGCAACGCGGAAGTCAAACGAACGCACCGACATCTTCGACGGCGCCAGTATGTCGTTGACCAGGTTTGAGCGGCCTCCGTGCATGTCGAGGGCAAAAGGCGGCAGGGTGCTACACAGCGTGTCGGCATCGAGGGTGTACACGGCAAGCTGTTTGCCCAACAGGTCGGAAAAGGCCGTAAATGAAGACATGAGGCTATCAAGAGCGGCCGGCGAGCGGAACGAAGCATCGAGGTCGCGATTTTTGACAGTAAGGTAGGTAAGGCTGTCGGCGGCATCGAAGCGCGCGTTTATGTCATTGAGCGCAATCGTGCCTTCCGCCCTGCGGAAAAATACATCGCTGACATTGACAACGGCCTGTATGTCGTTTTTGCCCGGGCCTATGACGGCATTGCCTTCGAGGGCGATTTCGAGCGAGGCAGGCTCCTGCATGAATTTCAGCGCATAGAGGTCGATATAGCTGCCGTCGAGGCTTGCATTCCAGTTATACACATTGCCGTCGAGATTGCCGTCGGCAAGAAGCGAAAACTCGGCCGAGGGGTTTGCAGACTTGAGCGATACGGTGGCGTGGCCGTTGTCGAGACCGGCCTTTGCCTTTATGTCGGTATATGCCACACCGTCGTACACGGCGTTGGCAACATCAATATCGGCATCGATTTTTGTCGATTTTACAAAGGGGTCGTATCCACGGCCGGTCACATGTGCCTTGGCAGTCACCTGCTCTACCCCCAAGAGGGGCATAAAGGCTTGCACAGGGAAGGTTGAGGCCGTCACGTCGGCGCGATAAGCCTCGGCATCGCCGTTCCACCGTGCGTCGAGCCCTATGCGGCCACCTTTCGTAACGGCGGTCAGACGGCCGTCAACTACACCACGCTTCATGGCAACATTGCCATCGAGCGTCATCGGCGGTATGCGCAGCATGGCGGCGGTCTCCTTTGCCAACAGCTTGTTTTTGAAACTGTTGACATTTATAATATTGCCCCTGAGCTTGATATTTCCGCCAAGAGCTACGGGGTTCATCATATTTTCGACATTGCCCGAGGCGTTGAGGGTAACACAATTGTTAAGCAGCAATCGCGCATTGTCGATTACGAGATTGCCCGTAGTGCCCGACGCACCGAGTGTAAGCAATATATCGTCGGCAGCCGGTATAGCAGCCAGGTAGGGCGTGAAAGCCGGGAACATGTCGGCCATATCGCCCGGTGCAAAAGCTCCGTCAAGGTTTATACCGAGGGGGAGCGAGGGGTCAGACACCATGTCGCCCATACCCATCACGCCGTCGAAGCGCACATCGGTGCCTCGCGGTGTGGCAAGGTGCACCTGCCGGAAATTCAAGGCGGCAGAATCAATGTCGAGTGTGCCGTCGACATCAAGTACAACACCACAGCGTTCGCGACCATGGAGTTTCAAGGGGAGTCTTACCGTAGTGGCCTGATTATAAAAATCATGCAAGGCCAGGTCGATACTGTCGAGACTTATATACGTGAAATCAAGGCCGGGCAGCGGTGTCACCCCGGCAGTGGCATAGAGGGCGTCACCACCGTGAAAATCGATGCTGTCGATTGCGACAGTCCACGGGGCAGAAGTGACCGTATCTGACGACGCAGCCAGCGGATACGGGCCCGAGGCCGCGAGCATGGCCGAGTCGGGCACGATATAGCGCGCACTGAGGCCGCGACCCTTGAAGGATGCGAGGTCGATTTTCTGATTGAAAAGGTCTACGAGGCCGTCGCGCAACTCAGATGCGGCAATGTGGGCCGACAAGGTGTCGATTGTCGGCATCATGCGCATGGTATAGGTGAAATCGTCGAGGGCTATGCGGTCGAGGGCTATGCTCATGCGCGTAGGCGGTGCCGGCGGGGTCGGCGGCGCGGTATCGGTATTCATCACCATAGTCAGGCGACCGCCGCGTATAAGCCCGTCGCCGACCTTTATAGCCATGTCGGCAAGTTTTACCGATGCCGGTGCAAGGGCAACGCTGTCGGCGGCAATGTTGAGAAACAAGGCCGAATCAGGCACACCCATGCGATATCGTACGCCCGACACTTCAGCCCCGGATATTACCGCTTTGCCTGCCAATAAGGGCAATACATCAATCTCGGCCCGCAGCGACGACGCTGCCATCATGGTGTCGCCGTAAGAAGTAAGGACAAGGCCGCCGGCTTCAATATCGAGGGGGAAGTCAAGGCGGAAAAAATCGAGTGACAAATCTGCTGCGGGAGTGGACAGTTTGGCAACGACAGCCCGGCGCGCTTTATCCTGGGCCCAGTCGGAATATAGAAGTGCCACCACACCGCACAACAAGAGTACGACTGCCAGGACGGTATATCCCAGCAGACGTACGATGTGTTTGATAATACTCCAAGCTTTCACTTCAAAAATAAGTTGTGTGATGAATTTAACTTAAAACGGCTCGGAGAGTGTAAAAGTTCGCCTTCCCTATTTATTTTTTAGCTGTGTCACCCTTACCTTGGTATTCTTTATTTTGTAAGGTGCGACCGCCTCGACCGTCGCCCGGGCCTTGTCGGCCGGCACGGCGACATAGGCACAGTGGTCCCTGACATCGATACGTCCGACCTCGCCCGGGGCGAGACCGCCTTTGGAAATAAGGAAACCGGCTATGTCGCCTCGCGATATTTTCTCTTTCTTACCGGCATTGAAATAGAGTGTCGATACACGGTCGGCGTGTTTTGGCTCTATTGCCGCGATTTTGCCGGGTTGTGCGGTCGCATAATCCGGCAAAGTCTCCTTTTCCGAAACTATGACGTATGCTTTGCCCAGTGTGCCGCCCAGACGCCCCGTGCGGCCATTGCGGTGCGCCCACGCCTCGGGCGTAGACGGCAGGTGGTAGTGCACCACGGCATCGACACCCTCTATATCAAGACCGCGCGCGGCAAGGTCGGTAGCCACCATCACCGGTGCCGTACCGTTGGAAAAAAGTATCAGCGCCCTCTCGCGCAAATCCTGGTCAAGACCGCCGTGATAAAGACACGACGGCATACCCAGCTTCTGCAAGTGGCCGTAGACACGCTCGGCAGCTTCGCGGTGATTGACAAAGACTATGGTCTTGTGTCCCGACAGGGCCTTGAGGAGGTCGACCACGGTATCGAGTTTGTCGGCGGCAGGGCTGTCGATTTGGAAGACTTCTACCGGTTTTTCGCCGGTCTGCGTGCCGTCGCTATAGTCGAGCACGTGCTCTACCTTGCCGACAAAGTCGGGTATTTCGCCACTTGTCGCCGAGGTCAGCACAAGGCCCGACACATGCCTCATGGTGGCAACTATCCGCTTCATGTCGGGGGCAAAACCGAGCTCGAGGGCCTTGTCGTACTCGTCGATTACCAGGGTCTTGGTACTGGTCAGGTCGAGACGGCGACGGTTGATATGGTCGAGCAGACGCCCGGGGGTACCCACGACTATGTCGGGATTTGCAGCAAGACTCTTAGCCTCGGTCTCGAAGGAATGTCCGCCGTAGAGGGCGGTAGTCTTATAGTCGGGGGCAGCCAGCGGACGGACGGTATCATAAATCTGAAGCACCAACTCGCGCGTCGGGGCTATCACAAGAGCCTTTACGCCCTCCCCGGACGGCCCGCTCATCGACCTCAACAAAGCTATGGCGAAGGCAAGTGTCTTGCCGCTGCCCGTGGGGGCCTGGAGCAACACCCTTGCCGGTAGCGCGGTGCGGGCCATCTCATCCTGCATAGGCAGCAGGCTGTCGATGCCAAGGGCTCGACGTGACCGCTCGAGTATGGTCTTCAGTTGCATAGTGTATCAGAGATTGTCGTTGATGATTTTCTCGAAGTTCTCGGCAGGAAGGAGTTCGCCGGTGCCGATTTTCTTGAAATACGTGCCGTCGGGCTTGAGGAAGAGCACGGCCGGAATTGATTCACCCATCTGGTATGCCTCGAAGAGATTACCGAGCTTGTCGACATCGACAGATATAAATGTCACCTTGCCCTGGTATTTGGCAGCTAACTCTTCGAGCACGGGGGTAAGCTGACGGCAAGGGCCGCACCACACGGCATTGAAATCGACAACGGTCAACTGCTCTACCTTGACACCGGGAGTAAGCGCGGAAGCATCTTCGAGTTCGATTACCTTTCCGTCTTTTGCCACGGGGGCGTATTTGGCGACCGAAGGTTGCTCTACGGCTGCTTCTTCAGTTTCGGTAGTCTGGGTCGACTGGTTGCCGCCGCACGAAGCAAGCGCGAATGCGGCAACAGCCATTAAAAAAATCTTTTTCATAAACAGTTTTATTAATTTCGCATGTTCACATAAATACGACAGCAACCATGCCGGGTTAAAGCCCGGCACGGTTGTATGTTAAACGCTCAATAAGGCACGTAAGTTTAAGCGAGGGCGGCGTTTGTCTTGTGCACGGCGGCAGCGCTGGCAGCGAAGAGGGCCTTTTCCTCGTCGTTGAGGTCGAGCTCTACAATCTTCTCGATACCATTGCGGCCAAGGATGCAAGGCACGCCTATGCAGAGGTCTTTCTCGCCATATTCGCCTTCGAGCAGGGCCGAGCAAGGCAGCATCTTCTTCTGGTCGCCGAGGACAGCGGCAACGACCTGGGCAGCGGCTGCGCCGGGGGCATACCATGCCGATGTACCCAGGAGCTTTGTCAGTGTGGCACCACCGACCATGGTGTCGGCAGCGACTTTGTCGAGCTGCTCGGCAGGGATGATTGTGCTTGCAGGGATACCACGGTAGGCGGCATAACGCTTGAGGGGAATCATGGTTGTATCGCCGTGACCGCCGATAACCATACCCTCGACCTCGTTGATATTGGCATTGAGGGCGATGCTCAGGAAATATTTGAAGCGTGCGCTATCGAGTGCGCCGCCCATACCGATGATGCGGTTGCGGGGCAGCTTGGTAACGCGGTGAATCAGATATGTCATGGTGTCCATAGGGTTGGAGACGCACACGATGATGGCGTTGGGCGAATGGGCAAGGATGTTCTCTGTAACCGAGCGCACGATGCCGGCATTTACACCAATCAGTTCTTCGCGGGTCATGCCGGGCTTGCGGGGGATGCCTGAAGTTATGACAACGACATCAGAGCCCTCGGTGCGGGCATAATCGTTTGTGACACCCACAAGGCGGCTGTTGAGACCGAGGATGTTTGCGGCCTGCATGATATCCATGGCCTTACCTTCAGATACACCTTCTTTGATATCGAGGAGAACGACTTCGTCGGCAAGCTGGCTTGTCACCAGCACGTTAGCACATGTTGCGCCTACATTACCGGCGCCTACGACTGTAACTTTTGACATAGTTGAAACGTGATAATATGATAGTAGTGATTTATTAACTATTACAGTGCCGGGGCGCATACGCGCCTCGACACTGCAAAGATAGATATTTTCTACATTTTAAGCAAACTCAATGACCGAAATAGTTGTCGAGGTCGGATTGCGAGGGGTTGTGCGACACAATCTTGCCGTCCGGGTCGATAAGCACCGAGCCGAGACCCTTGTCGAGGCCGTAGCTGTCGATGACGGCACGAGCGGCATCGCCGTCGAGGTGGTACTGGGTGCTGCCAATCAGACTGTCGCGCCGCATGATTTCGCCAAAAAGAGCCGGAGACTCGTCGAGATTGACACTCAGCAGTTTTAAATCGTTGCCGGGATGCGAACGCAGCCACGCCGTGTACTCGTTGGCGGCCTGACGCGACATGGCATCGGTCGATTTCCAAAAATTAAGCATCACGTAATTGCCCGACTGCGCGGCAAGAGTAGTTTCGGGCGCACGGGCCCCCTGCGACGGCAGCCACAGTGCCGGCGCCTGCCGGCCGATTGAGGTTCGATATTGTGAATCAGCATATCCCACGGCGCACAATAGTACCCCGATAAAGATTGCCGTAATAATCAATGTCTTTTTCATCGTCTGACGTTCCTTTCAATAATAGAACGCCGACGAAGCCCGGTTTGTTTATCAATGCTGGTATTGCGAGTTGATTAACACCGAGTTACCTTTGTAAAACTCGGGCGACAGCATCTGTGGGAGTGTGGCATCGGGGTGGTCGGCGAGATATGCGCTTACGATGCGGTAGCCTATATAACGCCCTACACGGCCCGGGGCGCCAGGCTCGACCACCGACACCTCGGGCGAGGGCGCAACAAGCCGGTCGGCAGTAGACTCGGAGGTGTCGTAGAGCAACTGGCGATGTATGATACTGCGCCATATCGAACCCTCGTTTTCTTCGAGCCACCGCATCTGGGCATCAGTATAGCCGAGAGCGTCACCCAGGCTGCCATCAGGCACGAGCGACATCTTGGCATGTGTAAGCACACCCTCGTATATCATACGCGAGAGGGCCGTGGCATCCCCGCCTTCGAGAGAATAGGGATAAGAGGTCGCAACCAGGGCCTCGGCAAGGTCGTACGGCAGAGCCTGTGGTGTCTTGCCAAGCCGCATATACACAGGCCAATGACTGTAGCCGGGATAATCGGCACCAAGATAATGGTTGAGGGCGACAAGCATCACACTGTCGACAAAAAGCACCGACTCAGGACGTCCATAGACGACTGTTGCATACAGCCTGCGCGGCAACGCGAGCCCCTGCGACTCGGCATTGGCGAGTATGCCGCCCAAAGACCGGGCCACATAGGCGGTGTCAGTGAAGACCGAGTCGACATCGGGAGTGAAAACCGACACGGCCTGCGACGACATCCAAGCCTCGACAAGCTCGGGAGTAAGCGGCTCTTCGCTGACCGTGCGCATAAATGCACGCAGCACTGTGCTGTCGCTATCGGGCACATGCCCCGAAGCAATATATGAGTATAGCGGCACCACTTCGGCCTCGGGCGCATCGGCCTGGCGGCTGCTTTTGCTACAAGCCACCACTAACGATAGAAAGATAAGAGGAAGGAGACGTTTCATATCTATGAAACACTTATTGTTGCTGCTGGTTGCCCGACTTATTCGATTTTTTAGATTTTCCGTGCCAGCGGTGCTTTTTCTTTTGGGCACCACTCTCTTTGTCACCGTTAGGCTTGGTATGCGGCCTGCCTTTGCGCGACCCCCTGGCCCGGCTGTCGCCGCGATATTGCGGAGCCTCGCCAAACTCGGCAGGAATTTCTTCGCGGCGAACTTCGGAACCAAGGAAACGTTCGATTCCGGCCCAGCGCTGCTGGTCGCGTTCGCTGACAAAGGTCACAGCCTTGCCGCCGGCACCGGCACGCGCCGTTCGGCCGATGCGGTGCACGTAGTCCTCGGCTTCGTGTGGCACGTCGTAGTTAACGACCATGGCGATATCGTCGATATCGATGCCGCGCGACAATATGTCGGTAGCGATGAGTATATCGATACGGCCGGCGCGAAAAGCAAGTATAACCTCTTCGCGCGCCTTTTGGTCGAGGTCGGAGTGCATCTCGGCAGCCTTCCAGTGGCTGCGACGCATTATCTGCGTAAGCTCTTTTACCTTTTGTTTCGACGATGAGAAGACAATCACGCGCTTGTCGTGGCCTTGTTCGAAAAGGCGTTTCAACAAGCCCTGCTTCTGACCTTCGTGGCATATAAATACCGACTGGTCGATTTTTTCGGCCGGTTTGGAGACTGCAATCTTGACTTCCTTGGGGTTGTGGAGTATACTTGCCGCCAACTGCTGGATTTTGCCGGGCATCGTGGCCGAGAACATCAGGGTCTGTCTCTCTTTGGGCAGTTCCGACACGATGCGCATGATATCGTCGGAGAAACCCATATCGAGCATACGGTCGGCCTCATCGAGGACGAAATATTTCACTGCCGACAGGTCTACATACCCCATCTTCATGTGCGCCAAGAGGCGTCCCGGAGTGGCAATTACCATGTCGGCGCCCTGGCGCAGGGCGTGCTGCTGACGGGCAAACTCCTTGCCGTCGTTGCCGCCGTGTATGGCAAGGCTGCTAACGGGGATATAATACGCAAAGCCCTCCATCTGGCGGTCGATTTGCTGCGCAAGCTCATGGGTGGGAACCATGATTACACACTTGACTTTAGAGTCGGCCTCGGTATCGGCAAGAAGGTCTATAATCGGCAGGAGGTATGCCGCTGTCTTGCCAGTACCGGTCTGGGCACAGGCTATCAGGTCGTTACCGTCGAGTATCAGGTCGATACTCTGCTCCTGGATGGGGGTGCACTCTTCGAAATGCATGGCATCGAGAGCGTCAAGAATATCATCGGAAAGGGCAAGCTGGTCAAAGCGCATGGTTGATAATGGTTTTATTTAGTTACTCACAAGTCTTAGAATAGATTTGATGGTCATGTACGAGGCTGATTGCAAATACAAGTGGTATACAGGTTGCAGCCTCTATATTTTAAGTCATCAGGTACTGACTTATCAAAAGTCATTCGTCGGTATCGTCGTCAAAATCGAAATCAAAATCCCAACCGTCATCGCCGATGCTCTCGGTAAAGCGCGATAGTTCGCGACCCTCGCGCTTGGTGGGACGTCCGAGACCTTTCTGGCGGTCTACAAAGCCGGATATTTTGACGACTTCGAGCAGGTCATACTCTGATTTTGGTGTCAGGTTTTCAAGGTATTCAGGTACGAGGCGCGCACCAAGGCGGTTTTCGGTAAGGGCCTTCACTCGGAAGGTAAATGTGACCGGCGGCTTGCGCACCTTTATTATATCGCCCACCACTATTGTGCGCGAGGGCTTGACAGCCGGACCGTCGCCGACCGACACACGCCCCTTGCGACATGCGTCGGTAGCCACCGTGCGTGTCTTGAATATCCTCATGGCCCACAGCCATTTATCGATACG
>ERZ778512.2512-NODE-2512-length-9843-cov-5.287801_pt1 | contig 9843 bp, 9 predicted proteins | sample MGYA00510346_ERZ778512 | MGnify/ENA primary metagenome ERZ778512 (study PRJEB29527, sample SAMN07138962) | mouse gut metagenome | material: feces | host: mouse | place: China:Nanjing | collected 2016-01-25 ...
ATTGCTCCGGGAAAGGTGTGGACTGCCCTATGGAGAAAAACCTGGTCTACAAGGCGCTTGTCAGGATGAGACGACACCATGACATTCCCCCAGTGGCGATGTATCTCGACAAGCAGACCCCCGACGGGGCCGGGCTCGGAGGAGGCTCGGCAAATGCCGCATACACGCTTAGAGCCCTTAATGAGATGTTTGGTGTCGGCGCGTCAGACGATGAGCTGGCAGCTATGGCTGCCGAAATCGGAGCCGACTGCCCGTTTTTCATCTATGACCGGCCTATGTTATGCACCGGCACCGGCACTGATCTCCAACCGATAGAACTTAACCTCCCGTCTGGCTTGTGGATTGTAATTGTGAAACCCGATGTCTCGGTTCCAACCCGGGAGGCTTACGCGGGACTGACCCCTAAAGCACCCGCCCGGCCCCTGATTGACATCCTGCGCCTCCCCGTCTCACAATGGCAGGGACAGCTGGTAAATGATTTCGAGGAGTCTGTGTTTGCCCGTCATCCCCGTATCGCGGAAATCAAGCAGCAGTTGATTTATGCTGGCGCGCTATATGCCTCCATGTCAGGAAGCGGTTCGGCCGTGTTCGGTCTCTTCCAAGGCAAGCCCCAACTCCCTGAGGTTAAACCCTTCGGTGATGATTGTTGTTATCTTCTTAGAGAATTGACCTGACGGCAGCCACGGTCATCGCATTTTGGCAAAGTTTTTGCTGTAATCACAAGAAACGACAATACCTATAATTATATATGAAACGTAATTCAAAAGACTTCACAGACAACCAGCATAACGACACACCCAGCCAGGAAACTCCCGCCGAGGAGCTGCATCTCGAAAATCCCGATGTTGAGGCTATGGATGTCGACCCCGAAGAGGATGGCATGGCAGAAGTAGCAGAAGATACTTCCGAGCTAGAGTCGCTGCGCGCCCTGCTGCAGACAAAGGAGGAAGAGGTTGCCAAGGAGAAGAAAGAATACATGTTCCTGATGGCGGAATTCGACAATTTCCGCAAACGGACATTGCGTGAACGTTCGGAGCTCATCAAAAACGCGTCGGAGAAGGCCCTTCAGGGTATTCTGCCAATCGTTGACGATTTTGAGCGCGGCCTTGATGCCATAAAAGACTCTTCTGACGCGGAAGCTGTAAAGGAGGGCATGGCCCTTATCTACAACAAGCTGGTGAAATACCTCAGTGACAACGGAGTGAAAGCGATGGAGTCAACCGGGGCTGAATTTGACCCCGACCTCCATGAGGCTGTGGCCATGGTGCCAGCCGACGCTGACACCACTGCGGGCAAAATCAAAGACACCGTTCAGAAAGGATACACACTAAACGACAAGGTGCTGCGCCACGCCAAAGTGGTTGTAGCCCAGTAAGCCCGGGGATGATATGGAAAACAAGAGAGACTATTACGAAGTGCTTGGTGTTTCCAAGACCGCCACAGCAGACGAGATAAAGAAAGCTTACCGCAAGCTGGCCATCAAATACCACCCTGACAAGAACCCGGGCGACAAAGCCGCCGAGGAGAAGTTCAAGGAGGCGGCAGAGGCATATGAAGTGCTTTCCAACGACGACAAGCGCCAGAAATATGACCAGTTCGGCCACTCGATGGGCCCGCAAGGCTTCGGCGGAGGCGGTTTCGGCGGAGGCGGCTATTATGGCGGAGGCATGTCGATGGAAGACATATTCGCCCAGTTTGGCGACATCTTCGGCGGCCACTTCGAGTTTGGCGGAGGTGGTTTCGGCGGCGCCACCGGCGGCCGCAGCTCACGTCGTCAGAAACCTCAGCGCCGGGGCTCGGATCTGCGTATCAAGGTCAAACTCACACTGGAAGAAATCTCAAAGGGTGTCTCCAAGACACTGAGGATTCCAACCTATGTGAAATGTGAACATTGCAACGGCACAGGTGCAAAGGACGGGACAGCGTTCAACACCTGCCCCACCTGTCACGGCACCGGCACTGTCAGCCAGATTGTCCACGGCCTTTTCGGAGCCCAGGAAGCGGTCAGCATATGCCCCCAGTGTGAGGGTGAAGGGAAAGTGATTTCCGAGACCTGCTCATATTGCAACGGCGAGGGTATACAGCGCAAGGAGGAACTTGTGTCGTTTGACATACCCGCCGGAGTGTCGGAGGGTATGACCCTCACGGTTAAAGGGAAAGGCAACGCGCCCCGACGAGGCGGCATAAACGGCGACCTGCTCGTGGTCATCGAAGAGATAAAGCATCCCGAACTGATACGTGACGGCAATGATGTGATATACAACCTGATGCTCGACATCGTCACCGCGACCCTCGGCGGCTCGGTGGAGGTTGCCACAATCACCGGCCGTGCCCGTCTGAACATCCCCGCAGGCACCCAGCCCGGCAAGGTGCTTCGCCTGCGCGGCAAGGGGCTGCCCAATCCCCAGGGAGGAGCTGCAGGCGACGAACTTGTGAATGTGATGGTCTACATCCCAGAGAAGCTCTCTGACAAGGAGAAAGCCGCCTTTGAGTCTCTGCGCGACGAACCGGATATCAAGCCCGACCCGTCGACCACCCACCGTCTTTTCTCCAAGCTGAAACACATATTTGAATAACTCCACGCCGCGAACGGTCTGACACAAAACGCAGGTGCGCCCCGGAATGTGAAGTTTTCCGGGGCGCACCTGTGCTGTGTCACGAACCTCATCTGGCCACCAGGCCACCGTCGACAAGATAATGGCCGCCGGTGCAGAACGAGGATTTGTCAGAAGCCAGGAAGAACACCAGCTCGGCCACCTCTTCCGGGGTGCCGACCCGTCCTCTGGCATACAAGGCATTCTCCTCCCGCCAATAATCCTCGACGCTTTTATCCTCGATTTTTGAGAATTTGGCAAAAAGGTTGTCTACCAGAGGGGTGTGGATTGTCCCGGCGCATATGGCGTTGACCCTTATACCATACCCGCCGAGGTCAATCGACAGGCTGCGGGTAATCTGCCCCAACGCCCCTTTTGTCATTCCGTATGCAAAGCTATGGGGCTTGCCGACAAACCATTGGTCGGAGGCGTTGATGACAACCGAGCCTCCGCCCGCCTTGATTATATTGGGGACAGCCTCACGCAAAGTGTTGACGGTGCCGTAAATGTTTGTCTGCACCATCAGGTCGAGTTCCTCGTCGGAAATGTCAAGCAGGGTGTTGGCCCTGTGGATTCCGGCATTGGCAAACACGCTGTCGAGACGGCCGAACTTATCCACGGTCTGGTTTACAGCCCGGGATATCTCCTCACGGCTGCATGTATTCCCCTCGACAAAAAGGAGGCGGTCAGGATTGCCCACCGATTCCACCAATTTCATGGCTTCATCGGTGTTGACATCCATAAACCCGACATTCCAGCCCTCCTCTATGAATTTTCTGACTGAGGCCGCACCGATACCTGTCGACCCTCCGGTTATGAATATTGTTTTCATCATCAATTATAAGTTTACCGCAAATTTACAGCATCCCCTCTGATTTTCAAAACCAATACGATAATAAAAAGGCTTCCCAAGACGTTTTTTTGATATGGGATCCAACTCCACTTGCATACACGGAACGAGCCACGCCGCATCTGACGGATGTCCCCTGGTCAGCCTTGTCATACCGGTTTTCAACGCCGGCAAGTACCTGGCCGAATGCCTCGCCTCCATACAAGAGCAGACTTTCGGGGATTTCGAGATTACAGTGGTGGATGACGGCTCGACAGACAGCTCGTTGGCCATAACGGAATCCGTATGCAAGTCAGACCATCGTTTCAAGCTGGTGAAGCCTGGCCATGGCGGAGTATCGAAAGCCCGCAACACAGGCATCAACCTTTCGCGCGGAAAGTATATCGGATTTGTCGACGCTGATGATTGCCTCCACCCCGAAGCATTGGAGTCGCTTGTCAACATCCTTGAGACGACAGACGCCCAGGTCTGTGTGGGCGGTTTTGAACGGGGCCTGGATTTCAGGCCCAAGACTGTCACCCCAAAACCGCCTCTTGTCATGGATTATGTCACAGCCATGAGAGAGGCTCTCTATCAAAGCCTCATCCTCAACTCGCCGTGTGGGATGCTGATGGAACGTGAGCTTCTCGGCAACGATATCAGGTTCAGGGAAGGCATAAGATATGAAGACCTTGACGCGTTTTACAGGTTTTATGAAAGAGCCACACGCATAGCATACCTTCCGGCGACCATATATTTCTACCGTCAGGCCCAGGAGAGCTTCATGCACCAATGGAGTCCTGGCCGGGTGGATGTGCTTGATGTCACAGACAGGATGGTGGAACATATGTCGACATATCACCCAGATCTTGCACAAGCCGCCAAAGACCGGCGTTTCAGCGCCCATTTCAATCTATTCTTGCTTATGTCGCGCCTAAACACAGGCTCAGCCGAAACTCGTCAGCGTTGCCTTAATGTAATTCGCCAGGGACGTATGGATGCCATACGAGACCCAAAGGTCAGGATAAAGAACAAGCTTGGCGCACTCGCCTCTTTCGGCGGCGTGGCTTTTCTTAAACTCCTATCCAGACTATACCGATAACAAACCATCAGCCCCGAAACCATACCCTCGCAAATGAAACTGACCGCCTCTATTGTCACATACAGAACTCCGCATGACGAGCTGGGCAAATGTCTTGAATCACTCCGCCGAGACGGCGTCTGCCGCGTATATGTGATTGACAACTCTCCGGACGATTCGCTGCGGTCTTTCATCACCTCACATCCCGCAGGCGACATTGTGGAGTATATCGATAGTCATGAGAATCCAGGATATGGAGCAGCCCATAACATAGCGCTGCGGCGCTCGATTGAAGAAAGAACCTCGTATCATCTCGTCATCAATTCAGACGTGTACTTCGACCGAGGTATCCTGCCAAGTATCGTGGAATATATGGACCGCCACCCCGACATCGGCCTCCTACAGCCGCGCATCATATCTCCCGACGGAAGCGAGCAGTTTTCGAGCCGCCTGCTACCTACGCCGCTCGACCTTATCGGCCGACGCTTCCTCCCTGGATTCCTCTCCGGGCCGCGCAACCGCCGCTACCTGCTCGCCGACCGTCCGGCAGGCGCGACGCTCAATATCCCGTACCATCAAGGCAGTTTCATGTTTTTCAGGGTTGATGTGCTGAGTAAAGCCGGACTGTTTGACGAACGTTTCTTCATGTACCCCGAGGACATCGACATCACCCGGAGAATCCACGCCCTTTCACCCACAATCTTTTGGCCTGATGTGACTGTCACACATGCCCACCATGCTTCAAGCTACCACAGCCTGAGAATGCTCCGCATACATGCCGTCAACATCATCCGCTATTTCAACAAGTGGGGATGGTTTCATGACAAGTCGCGCAGATATTTCAACCAACGCCTGCTGAAAGAGATGGCCACAATGGCGCGGCAGGCTGAACAGGGGCAACTATAAAACATAAAAAGGCGCTCATCACGAGCGCCCTTTTATTGGTTTCCAATAGGTACAATTTCTAAGGTAAAAAAGATTGTTTTAGGTTTGTGACACAAAGGTCGGGCTTTTTTACACGGCTGCAAAAAAAATACATATGTTATGCGACATACTTTTAGAGCCTATCCGTTTGCCGCCATAAGCCCTCACCCATACAAATTACTAACCATCAACTCAATACCTTTATTTTAATATCTAACCAAGGAAAATATTAAAAAACGTTAATCCGATATTCGTTCGGCATATCCCGACAAAATATCAGCAAAAAGGGGTTATTCATCGAATACTTTCAGCTCAAATTTCTCCCCATCGAACACTCCATAGGAGAAGTGATATATCCAGTCACCAAGCACTATAACCCGACTCTCACCGCCGCAAATCGGCAGGTCGAGCAGGATATGGCGGTGGCCATACACGAAATAATCTATCGTGGAGTCGACCTCGCGCAGATACTCCTTGCTGAACCTCACCAAAGGCTCGTTTTCCTCTCCCTCGAAAGAAGGCACATTGTCGGGTGAATATCCCCGCGAGGAGTCAGACCATTTGTGGGCGAACGCTATCGTCCACCGGGGATGTATCGCAGCATAGAGCTTCTGACAGATTTTGTTGCGGAACATACCCCGGAGAAACCTGAATGTGGGTTTTAGCCTGCCGACTCCGTCACCATGGGTAAGGAAGAAACGTTTGCCTATGATTTCTTTCACCACATAGCCGTCGACAACCTCCAGACCGATCTCGTCACGCAGGTAATCGAAAAGCCATATGTCGTGGTTTCCTATGAACCAATGTATCCTTACCCCCCTGTCGGCAAGTCGAGCCAACGCTCCGAAAAACCTGACGAATCCACGGGGGACAACGTTACGATACTCATACCAGTAGTCGAGTATGTCGCCAAGCATATAGAGCTCGTCGGCGTCACCGGCTATTGAGTCAAGAAACGACACCACCCGTCTCTCCCACCTCTTCGGATCTGGAAAATAAGTGGCGCCCAAATGCAGGTCGGATATGAAGTAGACACGCCCCATCAGAGCATACCGAGTTCAAGTTTGGCCTCCTCGCTCATCATGTCTTTGGTCCATTCGGGCTCAAAAACGACATTTATCGCCACCGACTTGAGTCCATCTATGGACTCGAGCTTCAACCTCGCGTCCTCCACGATGAAATCAGCCATCGGACATGAGGGAGCGGTCATCGTCATGTCTATCACGAGATTCGCGTCATCGTCAAGGTCAATCTTGTATATAAGGCCGAGATTGTAAATATCCACCGGGATTTCAGGGTCGAAGACCGTCTTTAACATCTCGACCACTTTTTCCTCAAGCCTGAGGCGTGTTTCTGCGTCCATTGTCTCTCTGTTTTATTTATCACAAAATTACTCAAAGTTTCCATCTTCACCAAACTTTGTGTAATTTTGCATTACCATTAACAGACTTTCCCAACCTCAGATGATAAGTTACCTCCAGATAGAAAACCTCACAAAAAGCCACGGCGACCGGATGATTTTCTCCGATGTCACATTCGGGATAAACCAGGGAGACAAAATCGCGCTGATTGCCAAAAACGGCACAGGAAAGACCACACTGCTGCGATGCATCGCAGGCTCAGAGAGCGTCGACTCCGGGAAAATCACGCCTCGCAAGGACTTGAAAATCGGTTTTCTGGAGCAGACACCAGACCTCCCGGAGGGTATGACCGTGGGAGAATTCACCGGAGGTGACGACCGTCTGAAACGGTTGCTCACACAGATGGAGGTGTATGAGTCAGACGCCCTCATCGAAACACTTTCGGGAGGACAGCACAAACGCCTTGCCATCGCGCGCGTGATCGCCGACCAGCCGGATCTGCTGATTCTCGACGAGCCGACCAACCACCTCGACATCCCGACCATCGAATGTCTCGAGAATTTCCTTTCGCGTTCGAAGGTGACACTGCTGATGGTGACCCACGACAGATATTTCCTTGACCGCATCTGCGACAAGATAATAGAAATCGACCGGGCGCAAGTCTACATCCATGAGGGAGACTACGCCAATTACCTGCGCCGCCGCCGGGAGCGTGTGGAGGGGATGGCCTCAGAGCTTGCCAAAGTGAAGAACACCCTGCGCAAGGAACAGGAGTGGATGAACCGCCAGCCACAGGCCCGCGCCGGGAAAGCACAATACCGCATCGACGCGTTCCATGACCTCAAGAGACGCTCTCAGACCGATTTGCGTGAACGCAACGTCGACCTGCGCGTCTCGTCATCATACATAGGGTCAAAAATCTTCGAGGCCTGCGGGGTGTCGAAGAGTTTCGGAGACAAGAAGGTCCTCGACAACTTCAACTATGTGTTTTCCCGATACGAAAAAGTGGGAATCATAGGCCGCAACGGAGCAGGAAAGTCCACATTCATCAAGATGCTCCAGGGACTCGTGCAGCCCGACAGCGGCCATTTCGACATCGGCGAGACTGTGCGCTTCGGCTACTACAGCCAGGACGGGATTGCCTTTGACGAGAACAAGCGGGTCATAGACGCCATAACCGAACTGGCCGAGGACATCGTGGTCAACGACAACGTCCACTACTCCCCCATGCAGTTCCTGCAACATTTCCTCTTCACTCCCGCAGACCAGCAGAAATACATCTCTAAGCTGAGCGGAGGGGAACGCAGCCGCCTACACCTGGCCGCCGTGTTGATGCGTTCCCCCAATTTCCTGATTCTCGACGAGCCCACCAACGACCTCGACATAATGACGCTGGGAATACTTGAGGATTATCTCGCCGGATTCAAAGGATGTGTCATCGTGATATCCCACGACCGTTTTTTCCTCGACTCCATAGCCGACCATCTGTTTGTCTTCGAGGGTGACGGCAAGGTGAAGGATTTCCCGGGCAATTACACCGAGTACCGCTCATGGCGCGAGAACCGCGACCGTGAGGAGAGACTCGCGCTGGAGAAGAAAACAACCTCGCAGACAGCGACAACCCGTGGAGCCTCTGACGCTGGCGAACCTGCGGTCAAGCTTAGCCGGGGCGGACTGGAAAGGGCACAGAAACTGACATTCAAGGAACGCAAGGAGTTTGAAAGCCTGACGGAGGAAATCGACTCCTTGACAAAAGAGAAACAGGCACTGGAGCAACTGTTCAATTCCGGACAGCCGATAGCCGACATCGACGAGCAGTCACGCCGATACACCCAGCTGACCGAACTCCTCGACGAGAAAGAAATGAGATGGCTTGAGCTTTCAGAGAAAGCCTGATGGCCGCGAAGAGAAGTCGCCTTCACTTACGCAACGCTTCCTTCCGGGTCATATAGTCGCCGAGCCACAAGCCTCCGATGATGAGGAAGCAGCCGACACATCCAATCAACGTGATTGGATCATTCTTGCCAAACAGAATCGCGGCAATCACCATTGTCACGATTGGCTGCACATAAAGATAGTCATTGGTCTTTATGGCACCAAGATTACCCATCACCCAGGCCCACAGGATGTAAGCCACCATCGAACACAGCACTCCGAGGAACAGCAGGTTGGTCAGCACTTCTGGCTTCAGCAACAAGTCAACCGGCGAGACCGGCTCCTTTGAGATGAACCAGAAAGGCAAAGCCGTCAGCAATCCATAGAAGAAAGTCTTGCGCGTGATGAACTGCGCGGTGTAGGTGACATTGAGCTTACGCAACACCAGGCTGTAAATAGCCCACGAGAACGCGGCTCCGAGGGCAAGCAGGTCGCCGATAGTGGCCGACAACGCGTCAGGCCCGTCAGCGGCAGGGACGCTCGACGAGAATCCATCCTTGAATATGATGAACCCCACCCCGAGGAAAGCGATGGTCGAACCTATGTAGGTCCATTTTCCCGGCCTCTCGTTCTTATACAACGCCCCGATGAGCAAGGTGGTCAACAATGGGGAAAGGGTCGTGATCATAGACACGTCAGACACGCGGGTGTAGGTGACGGCATTGTTCTCCGCGATAAAATAGATTGACGATCCGCATAGACCACAGATAAAGAACAAAAACTCGTCACGCCATGAATTGGCCAGCAGCTTGGAGTGGCTCCCGATCAAGACAAGCAGGTAAGCCAACAGGAAACGGTAGATGTAAATCTCCACCGGACCGAGGCCGTTGTTGACAAGCACTTTGGTAGACACAAATGAGCCGCCCCACATTCCGACCGCCACAAGAGCGCCTAAATGACACAAGAGCAGACTTTTACGAGAGGTGACTTTCCATGGTGAGGCCGTTGCCATATTGATAATGCTTAGATTAGGCTGACATATTGACGCTGCGAATTTAAAAAAAAGTTTCCGTTCCACAATGAAATATTCAACCTAAAATTTGCTGACAAGCCAATGTTTCACTAATTTTGTAGGGAAATAAGTCGGAAGAGTAAGCAGTCTCTCCTCCGGCCTCTTTT
>ERZ778512.2534-NODE-2534-length-9782-cov-3.624756_pt1 | contig 9782 bp, 9 predicted proteins | sample MGYA00510346_ERZ778512 | MGnify/ENA primary metagenome ERZ778512 (study PRJEB29527, sample SAMN07138962) | mouse gut metagenome | material: feces | host: mouse | place: China:Nanjing | collected 2016-01-25 ...
AGCGTCCCGGGACCGGAGATAATCCGTCATCCCGGGACGCTCGTTTATCCGCCGAAGGGGCGGTAAATTTGGCATTTTCACAAGGTTTTCCTATCTTTGTCAGATTATAACGGAGAACATTCGACCCATGCTGGAGAAATTGGCGAAACAAACGGCGATCTACGGAATCAGCACCATCGCGGTGCGGTTTCTGAGCTACCTGCTCACGCCCTTCTACACCCGCATCTTCGGCACCGAAACCTACGGCATCGTGACGGACGTCTACGCCCTGATCCCCTTCGCACTGGTGCTTCTGTCGATGGGCATGGAGTCGAGCTACTTCCGCTTCGCGGCCAAGGCCGAAGCCGGGGGCGGCGACGTCGGGGCGAAGAAACGCCGCCTGTTCGCCGCCTGCTGGGGCGCCACGTTCCACGCCGCCCTGCTCTTCTTCGGGCTCATCCTTCTTTTCCGCCACACCGTGTCGCGCTGGATGGGACCGGTCTACGAGGCACATCCCGAATACGCGGTGCTGGTGGCCTTCATCATCCTCTTCGACGTTTGGGCCATCATCCCCTTCTCGCGGCTGCGCGAGCAGGGCCGCCCGACGATATTCGTGATGCTCAAGGCCCTGAACGTCACGGTGAACGTCCTGCTGGCGGTCGCCTTCGGCATGGCGGGGCTCTACGACACGGAGCTCGGCGTAGGCTGGGTCTTCGTCGCCAACCTCGCGGCCAGCGCCGTGACGCTGCTGGCGGTGCTGACGACCACCGACCGCGTGCGCCCCAAGATCGACCGGACCGTGCTCGCGGCCGTGATGATCTACTCCCTGCCGCTGCTCGTGAGCGGCATTGCCGGCACGGCCAACGAATTTCTGGACCGGCAGATGATCAAATACCTCGTCCCCGAAGGGGCGATGGCGCAGCTGGGCATCTACGGCGCCATCACGAAGATCGCCGTGGTGATGATGCTCTTCACCCAGATGTACCGCCTGGCCGCCGAACCCTTCTTTCTGGCGAACTACCGCAAGTCGGAGTTCGTGGAGATGAACGCCGCCGCGATGAAATACTACCTGATGGCCTCGCTCGTGATCTTTCTGGGCATCGCCCTCTACAAGGAACTCTTCTCGCTCATCGTGGGGCGCGATTTCCGCGAAGGGATCTTCATCCTGCCCGTCGTGCTGGGGGCCAACGTCCTGAGCGGCGTATGGCTCAACCTCTCGTTCTGGTACAAACGCGAGGAGCGCACCTCGCTGGCGCTGTGGGTCACCTTCACGGGACTGCTCTTCGCCGTGGGCGCCAACCTCTGGCTGGTTCCCCGCTGGGGCTACTACGGCGCCGCCTGGGCCCGCCTCATCAGCGAGGCGGCGATGGTCGCGGTCAGCTACCTCCTCATGCGGCGCCTCTACCCCGTCCCCTACGCCGTGGGACGGATGGCCGAATTCACGGCGCTGGCCCTGGTCTGCTTCTTCGCAGGCAAGGCGGCCGCGACCCGCATCGACAGCCTCGCCCTGCGCTATGCGGTCAACACCCTCCTGCTGGCCGGGTATCTGGGCTACCTGATCCGGCGCGAGCGGATCGACGTGCGGGGATTGGCGAAAGCGATATTGAAACGAAGATAGAGTTATGCAGTTCAAGGACATTACGGGACAGGAGGAGCTGAAGCGGCACCTGATACGCGGCATCGATTCGGGCCGCGTGAGCCACGCCCAGCTCTTCACCGGAGCGGCCGGCACGGGGGCCCTGCCGCTGGCGCTGGCCTACGTGCAGTATCTGAACTGCACGGATCGCCGCAACGGCGACTCGTGCGGCGTCTGCCCCAACTGCCGCCAGACGGCCGGACTGGCCCACCCCGACCTGCACTGGATCTTTCCGGTGAACAAGCAGGGCAAGAAGTCGGGCGAAACGGTCCTGAGCGACGATTTCCTGCCCGCATTCCGCAGGCTCTTCGCTCGCACGGGAGGCTATTTCACCCCCCAGACGTGGTTCGACGAGCTCGACCTGGGCAAAACCCTGAAGGGAGTCATCACGGCCAAAGAGGCCGACCGCACGATCGAGAAGCTGACGCTGAAAAGTTTCGAGGCGGAGTACAAGAGCGTCATCGTCTGGCTCCCCGAGACGATGAACGAGGATGCAGCCAACAAACTGCTGAAGATTCTGGAGGAGCCCTGGGACAAGACCCTTTTCCTGCTGGTCTCGGAACAGCCCGACCGCCTGCTGAAGACCATCCTGTCGCGCACGCAGGAGATCGCCGTGCCGCGCCTGAAGCCCGAGACGCTCGCGGCCGAGGCGCAGCGGGCCGGACGCTCCGAAGCCGAAGCCCGCACGATGGCGCGGCTGGCCGCAGGCGATCTGCTCGAACTGCGCCACCTGCTCGAGGGGACGGGCGACGCCCAGCGGACCGAAAATTTCCGGCTCTTCTGCGCCCTCATGCGGCTGAGCTACAACGACAAGCATCTGGAGCTGATCGGCTGGGCCGAGGAGGCCGCGCAGCTCTCCCGCGAACAGCAGCGCGGATTTCTGCGCGACAGCCTGCGCCTGCTGCGCGAGAGCTACCTGCTCCACGCCGGACTGGGCTCGATCAGCGGGCTGTGGGGCGACGAGGCGGCCTTCTGCCGCAACTTCGCCCCCTTCATCGGCAACGACAATATCGAACCGCTGATCGGGGAGATCGAGACGGCGATGGCCCAGCTGACCCAGAACGGGAATCCGACCATCGTCTTCACACACTTCGCCTTGAGCGTCAGCAAGATGATAAACAGACTCAAGTGATGGCAAAGGCGGTATTGATAACGGGAGGCAACCGGGGCGACGTCCGGGCCCTGCTCCGGCGGGCCGCCGGGCTCATCGGCGAGCGGATCGGACGCATCGTGCGGAGCTCGGCCTGCTACGAGAGTGCACCGTGGGGATTTCGGGCGGAGCAGTCGTTCTGGAACCAGGTGCTGGAGGTGGAGACCCCGCTCCATCCCGAAGAGCTGCTGGAGGCGGTGCTCTCCGTCGAGGCGGTGCTGGGCCGCGACCGCGTGCAGGAGGGGCTGGAGAAGGCCTCGACGGGGGAGCGCTACGCCTCGCGGACGCTCGACGTGGACATCCTCTTCTACGACGACGAGGTGATCCGCACCCCGCGGCTGGAGATCCCCCACCCGCGGCTGGGCGGCAGGGAATTTGTCCTGCGGCCCCTGTGCGAACTGATGCCCGAACGCCGCCACCCGGTGACGGGCGAGCGGATGCGCGACCTGCTGAAGGCGCTCGAAGAAAACGAACGAAGAGATTGAAAATGCAATACATGGGAAAATATCTGACCGGGCTGCTGGCAGCGTGTCTGCTGGCCGTCGGGTGCTCGAAACACGTCGGGTTCGACACCGCCTACATTCTCAAGGCCTGGAACCAGCCCGTTTCGGGCGGCGAACTGGAGCCATTGAGCGACGTGATGCTCTACGGCTATGTAGCCGACACGGTGCAGTGGACCGTAGCCTCCTACGAGGATGCCCTGGCCTGCCGGCTGACCGACAAGCGGAGCGGCGAGACGGTCGACACCCCCTATGCGGCGGGCACCCCCTACGAACTGGAGGGATTCGGCCCCACGCTGGCTATGCGGACCGATGCCGAGCTGCTGATGGTGGTGGTCGTCGACCGCACGAACCGGCTCTACGGCTACACGATGCAGAGCTTCTCGCAGAACATGCCCGAGATGTACGTGTCGCTGGTCTTCCAGCCCTGGAAGAAGAGCAACGCCTTCAAGAACGGCACCTGGTGGATGTTCAACGACTTCTACGTTCCGGACGTCGTATGCCGTCTCAACCCCTCCGTGCAGAGCGAGGAGGGGGGCGAGACGACCTCCCTGCGGGGCGTGACCCTCTTCGCCTATCAGGTCGACGACCCCTCGCAGTGGGAGCCCGACTCCTTCGCCGACGCCGCGGGCGGGCAGCTGACCAACACGGTGACCGGAGAACGCACCGTCTCGAAATACTCCGCCTCGGGCGACAGCGCCGGCGTAGTGACCCTGAGCATGCAGCCGGGCGACTACCTGCTGGTGGCGGTCGATTCGCAGAACCGCAGCTACGCCCTGCGCCCCTATGCCAACGTCGCGGGCGCCGAACCGCTCACGATTCTCTTCACCCCCTGGCGGACCGACTCGCCCTTCACCGAAGGCGAATGGAAGATCTGGAACTCCGCACCCGTGGAGCCGGAACAGCCCGAAGAGCCCGGAACGGGCGGAGACAAGGGCGGACCGACAGACGAATAAAGACATGAAAGCAATGAAATACAATACGTTAGAATATGGACGGGCCGTGGCGAGCCTCCTGCTGGCAGGGTGCTTCTGCGCCGCCTTTCTGGTCCGTTGCGCGAGCATCAACAACAACCTGACGGGCGGGCCGAAGGATACGCTTCCGCCGGTGATCCTGCGCATGGACCCCGACAACTTCACGACCCGCTATCCGCTGACCGGATCGAACCGGAAGATCTACGTCGAGTTCGACGAGTTCGTCCAGCTCAAGGATCAGCAGAAGGAGTTCTTCACCTCGCCGCAGATGAAGAAGAAGCCCCAGCTTTCGATCCGCGGCAAGGGGGTGGTGATCCAGATCCGCGACACCCTGCTCGAAAACCAGACCTACGCCCTCAACTTCGGCAGCGCCCTGCGCGACAACAACGAGGGCAATCCGCTCTACTCCATGCGCTACGTCTTCTCCACGGGCGACGAGATCGACTCGATGGTCTGCTCGGGCTACACGGCCGACAGCTACAAGGCCGACTCGGTATCGAAGAGCTACATCTGGTTCTTCATCGCCGACTCGGTGGAGCACCGCGCGGAGTACGACTCCACCCTCTTCAAGTACAAGCCCTCGGCCATCGCACGCGCCGAGACCAACGGCATCTTCTTCGCCCAGAACCTCAAGCCGGCAAACTACCGCATCTACGCCATCGAGGACAAGAACGACAACCAGCTCTACGACCCCTCGGTCGATCAGGTGGGATTCCTCGAGGGGGTCTACAACCCCGCCGATCTGCCCGACTTCGCGATCTGGTACGACTCGGTGCGCCACTATGTGACGGCCGAACCGCAGCTCTACTTCCGCATGTTCACCGACAAGGCGTTCCGCCGTCAGACGCTCACCCAGAGCGAGCGTCCGCTGCAACACAAGGCGATGCTCTATTTCGGAGCAGCCCATCCCGACGTGCGGAAGCTGGAGTTCGACAGCATCCCCGCCGACCGGGTGATCTACGACCCGCAGACCGTGGGGCGCGACACCGTGGCCCTCTGGTTCAACCTCCCCTCCGCCGAACTGCCCGACACCATCCGCGGCCGGATCACCTACTTCAAGCACGACTCGATCAATCAGTTGCAGGAGGTGACCGAAGAACTGAAGCTCTCGTGGCGCTTCATCGAGTCCAAGGAACAGCAGAAGGAGCGCGAGAAGCAGGAGCGGGCCCGCGAGAAGGCCGAAGCTGCGGGCGAGGAGTATGTCGCCCCCGAGGAGAAGAACCCCTTCGCCTACAAGATCGCCTCGGGCGAAGTCAACCCCGAAAAGCATATCGCCATCGATTTCGACTATCCGCTCGTGCGGTTCGACTCCACCTCCGTCTCGCTGATCCAGGAGGAGGCAGACGGGGCGTCGCAGAGCGTCGCACCCCGTTTCCGGCGGGACACGGCCAACCTGCGCCGCTGGTATCTGGAGGCGCCCTGGAAAGAGGCCTCCAAATACAAGCTCCACATCCCGAAGGGTGCCATCACCGACGTGGCCGGCTTCTCGAACGACTCCATCGGCGGCAATTATACCACGCTCGATCCCGAGAAGTTCGCCGTGGTGAAGATCGACTTCACCCCGCGCGACGACGGGTCGGCCTACATCGTCCAGCTGCTCAACAGCAGCGGTTCGCTGCTTCAGGAGCGCACCGGCGTACGGGGCGGCACGGTGCAGTTCAACTATGTCCCGGCGGGCGAGATCAAGTTCCGCCTGATCGAGGACCGCAACGACAACGGCAAGTGGGACACGGGCAGCGTGGTGGAGCGGCGCGAGCCCGAACGGGCCGAACTCTACGTCGACGAGCAGGGCAACGACACCTTCGCCACGAAGACCAACTGGGAGATCGAACTGGCGATGGACATGAACCGCATATTCGCCCCCGTGACGATGGAGACGCTGATCGAGATGCTCGACAAGCGCGAGCAGCAGCGGCTGCAAAAGGCGGCCGAAGAGCAGGCCAAGAACCCCGACCGCGGACGGCAGAACGACGGACACGACCACGGCACTTCGGGAGGTTTCGGCATGGGCGGAGCCTTCGGATCGGGCATGGGAGCCTTCGGCAGCGGGTCCCGACGAACCACTAACGGATTTTAACCATGAAACGACTTGTCATCCTCCTAACGATCATCCTCTGCGGGGCGGCCCTCCGCACCCCGGTCCGGGCGCAGCACACGCTGGGCGTCTACGCCGGCTACGGCATGGGAACGGCCCGGTTCTACCCCAAGCAGGAGACGCGCACCCAGTGGGGGCTCTACACGGCGGGGCTGTCATGGCGCCACTACGGGCTGCAACGCTACGTGGGCGGCTTCGGCGTGGACGTGGAGCTGCTCCAGAGCGCCTACTCCTACGCCCCCTACGCTTCGGTCACCGAACTGAAGGAGGACTACCTCTACTACACGCGCCGCATCAACACCATCTCGGTTCCCGTGGTCTGGCAGCCTCACATCTACATCAAACAGCGGGCGCGCATCTTTCTGGAGGCGGCCGCCACCTTCTCCTACCGCTTCTCGTCCACTTACGAGAACGAGGTGGCGCGCGACGCCGGTCTGGACAACTGGGAGGGGAAATACACCTACAAGACCGCCCGTGACAACCGCTGGGGCTACGGGCTGGCTTTCGGAGGCGGTTTCGCCGTCCTGATCCGCCAGTTCGAGATCAACGTCAAGGCCCGCTACTACTTCGGACTGGGCGACATCCTGCGCAACCGCAACAAATACGCCGACAACGGCCAGGACGGCCCCGAAAACCCCTTCTGGGCCACTCCGCTGCGTTCGCCGCTGGACAACATCACCCTCTCGATAGGCGTCGCCTACCGCTTCAACAAGGAGGGCTTCGACGTATGGAAAGCCCCCCGCCGCAAACGGGAAAGACGCGACGAGGGGTTCAACTATCAGGCTCACTAACGAAAAAACGAAAAACATGGAAACGATCAGACAACAGAAAATCGCCCGCCAGATCCAGTGCGACATGGCGGACATATTCCAGCGCGACGGCAAGAGCTGTACGCTGGGCACGATGGTAACCGTCACGGCCGTGCGCGTATCGCCCGACTTCGGCTACGCGAAAATCTACGAGAGCGTATTCCCCTTCGAACGGGGCGCCGAAGTGCTCGCCGCCATCGAGGAGAAGGGGTGGTTCCTGCGCCGCGAACTGGGCCGCCGCGTGAAAAACCAGCTCAAGACGGTTCCCGAGATCCAGTTCTTCCTGGACGATTCGCTGGAGTATATCCGCAACATCGAGGAGAAACTCAAGGAGTAATCCCCTTGCCGCCATGCTGCCGCTGCTCTTTTCGCGCCGCTACCTCTTTTCGAAGAAATCGCACTCGGTCATCAACATCATCTCGGGTGTGAGCGTCTTCGCCGTAGCCATGCCCGTAGCGGCCATGATCATCCTGCTGTCGGTCTTCAACGGCTTCGAGGAGCTGGTGAAGCAGATGGCTTCGACTTTCGACGCCGATCTGACCGTCACCCCGCGCGAAGGGGAGCGTTTCCCGGCGGAGCGAATCGATACGGCAGCCCTGGCGTGCATCGACGGCCTCGGGGGATGGAGCTACACGGTCGAACAGAACGTCCTGCTGGAGTATCGGGGACATCAGGCGGCAGCCACGCTGCGCGGCGCGGACGACCGCTATCCGGAGGTGATGCCCATCCTCGGGGCGATCTCCGCAGGCGACTACCAGGTCCGACTGGGCGACTACGACCGGGCGGTGCTGGGCCAGGCACTGGCCTATACGCTGGGGATACGTTCGCTGGTCGGCGAACCGCTGAAGATCTACGCCCTGCGCCGCAACGGCTTCTCGACCCTGATCCCGCTGGAGGGCTACAGCCGCCGCGAGGTGGACATGGCGGGTGTTTTCCAGCTCGACAGCGAAGCCGAACAGCAATACCTCATCACCTCGCTGCGGCTGGCCCGCGAACTCTTCGACTTGGGCGAGGATGCCACGGCCCTGCTGCTGCGGGTCGACGATCCGGACCGGATCGAGACGGTAAAGCGGGAGGTGGAGCAGGCGGTGGGCCGGGAGTTCGAGGTGCGCACACGCTACGAACTGCGCCGCACCTTCTACGACATCATGATCTACGAGAAGTGGGGCATCTTCTTCATCTCGCTGCTGGTGCTCGTCATCGCCTCCTTCTCGATGGTCGGTGCCTTGTCGATGCTCATTATCGAGAAGCGCAAGGATGTCCGGACGCTCCGCGCACTGGGTGCCGACACGCGGCTCATCCGCCGCATCTTCATCGGCGAGGGGGTATTGATCGGCTCGATCGGCGCCGCCATCGGCACCGTGACCGGCGTAACGGTCACGCTGGTCCAACAGCTCTTCGGCATCGTCGAGATACCGGTCGAGAGCCTCGTGACCCGCAGCTACCCCGTCCTTTTTCAGGTGAACGACCTGCTGGCCGTCCTCGGCGCCTTCGCCCTGGTGGTGGCCGCCGTCACGGGTCTCACCGTTTACAACATGATCCCCAAAAACAACCGACAGCCATGAAACGACTCGTTCTGTTCGCCCTCCTGATTGCGGCCCTCGTGCCGGGATGCAAACGTCACACGATCATCTCCGACGAGGAGCTGGCCCTGATTTTCCACGACGCCTTTCTTGCCAACAGCCTGTTGCAGAACCGGGATGCCCGGCGGGACTCGCTGCTGGTCTACGAACCCATCTTCGAGCGCTACGGCTACACCACCGAAGATGTCCGCTACACGATCGGCAACTTCTCGAAGCGCAAGAGCGCCCGGCTGGGCGACGTGGTGGAACTGGCCATCGCCCGGCTCGAAGCCGAAGGAGAACTTCTGAACCGGGCCGTGGCGGCCCTCGACACGGTGAACAACGTCGCGCAGCGGACCACGCGGCGGGTCATCCGCCGCGACTCCTCGATCCGGGTGACGTCGCTCAAGGACACCGCACGCCTCAGGATCGTCCTCGACTCGGTGCGTCCGGGCGAGTACCGCATCCGAACCCGCTACGAGGTCGACTCGCTCGACCAGAACCAGAGCCTGCGGGGACAGGTCTGGATGGAAACCGCCGCCGGCAAACAGTCGGGACTCTACTCCATCCAGCTGCGCCGCAAACGGGAGGACGGGTTCGACCGCACCCTGAAGGCCGACACGGCCGTGCGCCGGATCGTGCTCGACTTCTGGCGCCCCCAGCAAGGAAAGCGGAAACGTCCGCACATCACCCTGCGCAACCTGGAGATCACCTATACCCTCCCGGTCGGCCAGGCGCTCGACACCCTATACGAAAAACAACTCGACATTCGAATCTTCGCCGATGATTTCATCCGAATGGCCGCGCCGGATAGCCTCGCACGGCCTGCTGACCGATAAGGGGTGGCTGCGCAACCCCGTTGTGGAGATCGACGTCGACGGCACGATCCGAAGCGTCGCGACCTCGCAACAGCCCGACCGGGAGCCCTTCACGGAGTTCCACGCCGGTCTGCTCATACCGGGACTGGTCGATGCGCACTGCCATCTGGAGCTCTCCTATCTGCGGGGCGCCATCCCTCCGGGCGGGGGATTCGCCGCCTTCGCCCGGTCGATGGGCGAAGTGCGCGGGCGGGCGACC
>ERZ778512.2543-NODE-2543-length-9762-cov-5.037602_pt1 | contig 9762 bp, 11 predicted proteins | sample MGYA00510346_ERZ778512 | MGnify/ENA primary metagenome ERZ778512 (study PRJEB29527, sample SAMN07138962) | mouse gut metagenome | material: feces | host: mouse | place: China:Nanjing | collected 2016-01-25 ...
TGTTGCGCAAACCGTATTGACATTTATTTTCCACTCCCATATAATATAATTTAAAGGAAGATGCTTCCTTAGAATTATATTATATGGGAGGATTTTTAAATGAAACTTAAAAAGCGGGCTATACCAATGCTCGCGGGAGTGCTCACCGCCGTCATGCTGACAAGCACGGCTTCGGCGCACCCTTTTGACTACTGGAGTGGGAGGTACATAGGAAAGAACAATGCGGAGATACTGTTGAAGATCGATACCAGCGCACAGACGTCACTGTTGACTTGGGGCGATGTATATCAATACGGATACGACTGGAACGGTATCAGCAGCAATGTCGAGGTGTCGCTTGCTTTGGCGGGTCCTGGCACTCCGTCGTTGTATGGAGCAATGAGCGTGAGAGGAGAAATTCGTACAGATGGATCATATGGTGGTATAAATACATATGATTCAAATGGAAACTTAATGAACTACAATGGTTGCGCAGATGATAATTGGAAATATGCCGAAATAACAATGAATATAGATCCGACAATATTTGATAAATTATCAAACAGTGAAAAAGTTATTGCTGGGCGAAAGGTATTTCTTCATGAGGTGGGGCATTTACTGAAGTTGTGCCATCCGATGCAAAATTCGTCAATTTCTGACCATACGATACATGGTCGTCCTTATGCTGTAATGAATCAAGGACTGCCTTATCCGAAAGTTCTTGAGACTTCTCCAACTATAACACAGCATGATAAGTCATGCTTAATAACGAAATGGGGTGCATAACAATGAAAAAACTTATCTCAATTATTGTCACATTTGCAATATGTTCGATTTTTACAGCGTGCGATACTGTAACGGATTTCTCCGAAGAAATGGAGTCCCCTTTTGAATTTGAAGAACTGAAATTGGTTAGAACAGGGATATACGACAGAGTTGTGTTCGACGATCTCAATATGCTGGAGGATTATGTGGATATTGCCGTAGTCGGAGAGTTTATTGCCGACACGGAGCAGGAGATCACATATGGGTATAGCGATCATTTTAAAAAGGAGATTGTTACCGATATAGTTTCATATAACACCATTGAGGTCAAAAAGGTTCTGATGGGCGATGTGAATGTTGGCGATAATCTAAGGATCGAACAGTACTATGGTATCGTTGACGGAGAGTTGATAACATACAGCGGACTTACCCCGATGCAGAAGGGTGATGAATGGATATTCTTTCTCCATAAGCATTATACTGCCGATCGGTATGGGTGTTTTGGAGATACGGACGCGCGTTATCCCGTTCCGAGCGCCGAAAACGCTCCTATGCCGTTATCGGACGATCCCGCCCTCGGCGTGTACGATGAGCAGGACTTCAATCAAGATATTTATAACGAGATATTGGAAAAGTACGATATATAAAAAACGCGATACGCGGCGCGGCAGAAAAACCGTGCCGTTTTCCCTTGACAACGTTCCACGCCGATATTGGTATATAATAATTGTAATACAGGCTATGAGACCATGCTTAAAAGCGAGATGGGGGGCATAACAATGAAAAAACTTATCTCAATAATTACCGTATTTGTAGCTTGCCTTGTATTGAGCGCTTGCAATACAACGAATGAAAACTCCGACGTTTCCGAGACAGCGGAAAGCAACATCAGCTTTGAGGGGCTGGAGCTTGTGAGAGCGGGAATATCGGACAGAGCGGTCTTTAACGACCTTGGAGCGCTGGAAGAATTCAGCGACATAGCGGTGGTAGGTAAATTTATCGATGATGCCGTGCAGGAAATTTCTTATGATTATGAGCCGCATTTTGAAAAGGATATCGTTACCGATGTGGTATCTTATAACACTATCGAGGTGTCGGAGGTTTTATTCGGTGATGTGAATGTCGGCGACAAGCTGAAGATCGGACAGTCTTACGGCGTTGTGGACAATAGACTTATTTCATTCGACAGGCTCACACCTATGCAAAAGGGCGATGAGTGGGTGTTCTTTCTCGTATACGCTCCGTTCTTGGAGGACAGTTATTGGTGTTCGAGCGACACGTTCGGTCGCTACCCCGTTACAAGCTCTGACAACGCTCCCATGCCGTTATCGGACAGTCCGGATCTCGGCGTATTTAACGAGGAGGATTTCAAGCGGGATATTTATAATGAGATAGTCGAAAAATATAATATATAAGAAAACGCGCCGATATTGGTATATAATGGTAATACAGGCTATGAAAAACCATGCTTAAAAGCGAAATGGGGGGCATAATGATGAAAAAAATTACAGCAATAATTACGGTGATTGCGGCTTGCGCGTCGCTGACGGCGTGTAATAAAGCTCCCAGGAATGTTCAGAGCTTTGACGACATAAAGCTGGTGAGGACAGGTTTTGCCAACAGAAGAGTTTTCGAGGATCTTGCCGCGTTGGAGGAGCATGTTGATCTTATGGTGGTGGGAAAATTTATAGACGATTCCGAACAGAATGAAAGGTATCGTTACAGTGAATTTTTCGGAAAAGATATCCTTTATTTTGTAACCTCAAAAAACACCATTGAAGTGGAAAAGGTCTTAATCGGAAATGCAAATATCGGCGATACTCTCCAAATCGTTCAGGAATACGGCATCGTCGACGGCGATCTGGTAACATTCAGTGATCTTACTCCTATGCAGAAGGGCGACGAGTGGCTGTTCTTCCTGACAAAGGATTCCGATTCGGATGTATATTATTGCGCGGGCGACAGCGACGGGCGTTATCCCGTCCCGAACGCTGAAAACGCAGCCATGCCGCTTTCGGACTGCCCCGATCTCGGCGTATACGACGAGCAGAACTTCATGTGGAATATCTACAACGAGATATTGGAGAAGTACGATATATAAAAAACGCGATACGCGGCGCGGCAGAAAAACCACGCCGTTTTCCCTTGACAACGTTCCACGCCGATATTGGTATATAATAATGACAATACAGGATATGAAGGATCAAGCTTAAAAGCGAAATGGGGGCATAACAATGAAAAAACATATCTCAATAATAACCGTATTTGCAGCATGTGTAACGCTGACAGCCTGCAGCACAGCAGATGAAAGCACTGCTTCCGATAAATACGAAGGACTGGAGCTGGTAAGATGGCACAGCGACAGAGTAGAATATGAGGACCTTGCGCAGCTTGAAAAGGACAGTCATATGATCGTTATCGGCGAGTTTATCGGGGACGACAATCAGGATACCGATTATCAGTATGACGCCGGCTTTCAGAAGGATCTGATTATAAATATTCGATCAACCAATACCATTCGGGTCAGCAAGGTGTTCAAGGGTGATATAGATGAGGGCGACTGCGTTGATGTACACCAACGCTACGGTATCGCCGACAGCAGACTGATCTCTTTCAGCGATCTTACTCCTATGCAAAAAGGCGACGAGTGGCTGTTCTTTCTGAGGAACAGTACAGACCTCAACGGTTATTGGTGCGCAAGCGATACCTTCGGTCGATATCCCGTTCCGAGCGTCGAAAACGAGCCGATGCCGCTCTCGGACAGTCCCGACCTCGGCGTATACAGCGAGCAGAATTTCCAAAGGGATATCTACAACGAGATACTGGAAAAGTACGATATATAAAAATACGCGGCGCTTTTTATTACGTTTCACAGAAATTGCGGTTTCAAGCTTTTTGTTCGACACCGCAATTTTTTATGCCTCGCTCACCCAAAAACCGTGCCGTTTTCTCTTGACAACACGTCAATATTGGTATATAATGAGAATAATAATGCTGTAAAGAGGGAGAACAGAGATGATAATAGACGCTCACGCGCATATTTTTCCCGATAAGATAGCCGAGAGGGCTGTCGGGGGAATAGGTGAATTTTACGGAATGAAGGTCGATTACGACGGCACTCTCTGGACACTGCTCCGCGAGGGCGGCGAGGCGGGAGTCGACCGCTATATAGTGCAGTCCGTGGCGACCGTGCCCGAGCAGGTCACGGCGATAAATAATTTCATAGCGGGCTGTGTTGAGCGGTATCCCGAAAAGCTTATCGGGTTCGGCGCGCTCCACCCAGATTTCGCGGATATCGCGGGCGAGACGGAGCGTATAATATCGCTCGGGCTGAAAGGGATAAAGCTCCACAGCGACTTTCAGCGGTTCAATATCGACGACGAACGCGCGTTTCCGATATATGAGGCGGCGGAGGGCAGATTGCCGATATTGTTTCATATCGGGGATAACAGGTATGATTTTTCATCGCCCGAGCGGCTGTTGAAGGTCGTCAAGCGGTTTCCGAGATTAACGGTCATAGGCGCGCATTTCGCGGGCTGGTCGATGTGGGACAGGGGTGCGGAGCTGTTCGAGCATTCGGGTATCTATGCGGACTGCTCGAGCTCGCTGTACGCGATGACTCCCGAGCACGCTGCCGAGCTGATAAGGAGGATAGGCGCGGACAGGGTCATGTGGGGCACGGATTACCCGATGTGGAGCGCTAAGGACGAGCTGGAGCGGTTCGCCAAGGTTCCCCTCACCGACGAGGAGCGTGGGCTGATACTAAGCGGGAACGCGCTGCGGCTTATCGGGGAAATAAAATAAAAAGGGGCTTTACCTTATGAAGATCAATTGGAACTCGAAATATTTCACGATAGCGGTATATTCGACGATAAGCGTAATAGTGAGCGCAGTCGCGATAATGCTGATATTTAATTTTGAAAAGGTGTCGGAAAAGCTGACGTTTTTCACGACTGTGGCAACGCCGCTGATAATCGGCGTGTTCTGCGCGTATCTGCTCAACCCGCTGATGATGAAGCTGGAGAACGGGCTTTTCGGGAAGTGGGCGGGTTCGGACAGCGCAAAGGTCCGCGGACGTGCGAGAGGGTTCTCGCTGACGCTGACGATGGTGCTTGTGCTGGCTGCTTTGCTGCTGATGATATTGCTCGTTATCCCGCAATTGGTAACGAATATTATCGCGATATTCAACAATATGGACAGCTATATCGCGACAGTGCGCGGATTTATCGAGAAGATATCGGGCGACTATCCGCAGATCGCGGAGTTTCTGGGCAACCCTCTCGACGACTTCAGCAAGTTCATAACGGGCATCTGGAACCAGTATTCAAACGAGCTGCTCGGCTTCGCGGGGAACGTCGCGAACGGTGTGTGGGCGGTAATCGACACGTTGAAGAACGTGTTCATCGGGCTTACGCTGTCGGTGTATCTGCTCGCGAAAAAGGAGATGTTCGTCGGGCAGAGCAAAAAGCTCGTGTTCGCATTCGTCAAGGCTGACAGAGCGCAGCGCTTTCTCGGCGTTTGCAGAGAGGCGAGCAAGAAGTTCCTCGGCTCGATAGTCGGCAAGATAATCGAGGCGTTCATCGTGGCTATGTTCGTGTTTATCGGCTGTACGATAATGCGGATGCCGTATGCGCCGCTTATCGCCGTGATAATGTTCGTGTTCAACCTGATACCGTTTATCGGTCCGTTTATCGGCTGTATACCGTGCTGTCTGTTGCTTTTGCTGTCTGAGAACCCGATCAACGCGCTTTGGTTCGCTATCTTCGAGATGATATTGCAGACGCTGGACGGCAACGTGATAGCGCCGTGGATACTCGGCGATTCAACGGGGCTTCCCGCGGTATGGATACTCATCTCGATCATAATCGGCGGCGGACTTTTCGGTATGCTGGGAATGCTCCTAGGAGTACCCGTCTGCGCGGTAATTTATATGCTGTTCAAGGACTTCGTTGAGAGCAAGCTCCGCAAGCGCAAGCTCCCTCAGCATACAGATCAGTATGTCGGAAGCGTGGACTATATCACCGCGGATTACGTCTACGACGAGTCCGAGACAGAACCGTCTCCCGAGCCCGTGATCACCGCGAAGCTTCCTTTCAGAGAGATGGTGCGGCGCAAGAGGGTTGAGATATCCAAAAAGCACAGAGAAAGGGATAAGGATATTTTTTCCAAGAGAAAGTAAAGATTTGCGTTGACAAATACAGGTAGTGATTTTATGAACTTTTCTGTAAGCGTTATGAAAGGCTTGAACGAGGCTTTGTAATATGAAAAATGAAAAGGAACGGCTCGCACGGTCACGCTCAGCACCGACAATACGGAAGCAAAAAATGACGCGTCGGAGGAAAAACCCATCTTGACAAACGATTAACAATATGCTATAATATATCCGCAAGGAAAAACAGACCCAAGGGACGCCCGACGGAATGTGCTCTTGCGGATTTTTTACTGACGGCAAAATTTTACATTGAGCCGAAAGAACGCCGAATGAATACACCGCGGTTATACCGCGTTTTCGATGCGTCTTTCGGGGCGCATTTTTTATGCGCCGGGCACCTATCAGGTGCGAGGAAAGGAAGGTAACTATGAAACTGAAGAAAATTTTATCGAGCGTGCTCGCGGCGGCTATGTGCCTTACATTCGCGGCTTGCTCCGACAGCGGCTCTGATTCGGGAAACACCGGCTCGGATAACAGCTCGTCCACGTCCGAAAGCAGCTCAACTCCCGAGAGCAGTGCGCCCGAGAGCACGGACAGCACTGCCGAGAGCGTTCCCGGGAATACCGAGCCCGACAACGCGCCCGTAAGGGTCGTGGCGCTTAAGGGACCCACGGCTATGGGTATGACCAAGCTGATGAGCGACAGCGAGGGCTCGAATGAATACGATTTTGAGATAGTGGCGGCGGTCGATGAGATATCGCCCATGGTAGCGCAGGGCACGGCTGATATCGTGTGCGTTCCCGCGAACCTCGGCAGCGTGCTGTACAACAAGACCGAGGGCGGTGTTCGGGCACTTGCCGTGAACACTCTCGGAGTGCTGTATATCTGCGAGAACGGCGATACGGTAACGTCCGTTGAGGACTTAAAGGGCAAGACGATATTCTCGTCGGGCAAGGGCGCGACGCCCGAGTACGCGCTCAACTTTATCCTTAAGAGCAACGATATCGACCCCGAAAATGACGTAACTATCGAGTGGAAGAGCGAGCACGCCGAGTGTCTGGCTTCGCTTCTGGCGACCGAAAACAGTGTGGCAATGCTCCCTCAGCCGTTCGTTACCACCGCGCAGACCAAGAACGAGGGCGTTCGCGTTGCGCTCGATCTTAACGACGAATGGGATAAGCTCGGCGTAGACAGCTCGCTGCTTACGGGTATTGTTATCGCGCGCAAGGAGTTCGCAGAGAATTACCCCGGGTTGGTCAACGAGTTCCTGAGCCGCTATCTCGCGTCTGTCGATTTCGTGAACAATAACGTAGACGAGGCGGCAGAGCTTGTCGAAAAGTACGATATAGTGCCTGCGGCGGTCGCGAAAAAGGCGATACCCGAGTGCAATATCGTGTGCATAACGGGCGCGGAGATGAAGACCAAGCTTGGCGGATATTTGCAGGTACTTTTCGATAACGCGCCGCAGTCGGTAGGCGGAAAAGTTCCCGCGGATGATTTCTATTACGCGTATGAATTTCCCGGATAATGACTAAAGTAAAAAAAGCTCTCATTACCGCGGCGGGTATACTGTTCTGGCTAATCATCTGGCAAATTATCGCCGTAAGGCTTAACAGCAAAATATTGCTTGTGTCGCCTGTTGAGGTCGTGAAACGGCTCGCGGAGCTTATTCCGACGGGCGAATTCTGGCGGAGCGTGCTGTTCTCCGCGGGGAGGATACTGCTCGGTTTCGCTCTCGGACTTACCTGCGGCTGTCTGCTTGCGCTGGCGGCGGGGAAAATAAAGGTCGTGAGGATACTGTTTTCACCGCTTATCAGCGCTATGAAGTCGATACCCGTCGCGTCGTTCACGATACTGGCGCTGATATGGATAGGGTCTAAAAATCTGTCGGTGCTGGTATCGTTTCTGATATGCGTGCCGATAGTGTGCGCGAATATGCTTGAGGGTATCGACAGCCTTGACCCTAAGCTAAAGGAGATGTCGAGGGTGTTTAAGATACCCGTCGGCAGGCGTTTTATCGGCGTTTATCTGTCGCAGCTGCTGCCGTATTTTCGGTCGGCGTCGCGGCTTGCGATAGGACTGTGCTGGAAGTCCGGAGCTGCTGCGGAGGTCATCGGCATACCCGACGGCTCGATCGGAGAAAAGCTGTTTGAGGCCAAGGTGTATCTCGAAACGGCGGACTTATTCGCGTGGACGCTGGCTGTCATACTGCTGAGCTGGCTCTGCGAAAAGGTATTCGTGACGCTTATAGGGTTGCTGCAGCGCCGCGTGGAACGTATGTGAGGTCGTGTTATGTTAAAAGCTGCAAACATCACAAAAAAATTCGGCGAAAACACTGTACTGAATAATTTCTCCCGTGAGTTCGCCGACTGCAAGGTGACAGCCGTTCTCGGCAAGTCGGGTTGCGGCAAGAGCACTCTGCTGAACGTTCTTATGGGGCTTATCGCTCCAGACAGCGGCGAAGTCCTGCGCGGCGAAAACGAGCGGATAAGCGCGGTGTTCCAAGAGGACAGGCTTTGCGAGAACCTCACTGCGAGCGCCAACATAAGGCTCGTGACGGGCAAGCGTTACACCCGTGAACGGATAGCCGCCGAGCTTGCGGAGGTCGGTCTCGCGGATTGCGCCGATAAGCCCGTCCGCGAGCTGTCTGGCGGAATGAAACGCCGCACGGCGCTGCTCCGCGCACTGCTCGCCGAATATGACGTGCTGTTCCTCGACGAGCCGTTTAAGGGTCTCGACGCGGACACCAAACGGATAGTTCTCGACTACTGCAAACGGAAAACAGCCGGTAAAACGGTCGTGTTCGTCACTCACGACAAGGACGAGTGCGCGGCGCTCGCCGATGAGATAATAGAGCTTGGGAAGTGATTTTCCTTGATCGGGAAGGGTGACTGTAAAGTCGGTTTTCCCGATTTTTTATTTGTATCGGCTGACCAGCCGCTGTTTTACATCTTCCATATTGAACAAGCTGCCGCGAGGCTTTTTCACGCTGTCCTCGTCAAGCCACTTGGCAATGGTCTTAAGATCGTCGAAGCTGCCCATTATGCCCTTTGCCTCTTTCCATTGATATAGCTTGCGTTCATAGCGGATTACGTTTTCAATGCCGTATTGCTTTGTAAGAGCGTCTCTTGTAATTGAAGAATCAAAGGAATTAAAAGAGGGGGAGGGCGTTTCTTCCCTTTCTTTTTCTTTTATTTCTATTTTATTTTCTTTTTCTTCCCTTCTATTTCTGTTGTTGACTGGCGTGTTGGATTGATTGTTGGCAAGGTTGTCGGCAGGATTGTTGCTCTCGTCATCGGGAATGTCGTCAAGTACTGTTATTATGCTGAATTTCGAGGTCGTGTTGATTGTTATGGTGTTTGTTGATTTCAGATGGGAGAGTGCGGTGCGTGTTTGTTGAACGGATAGTTGGCAGCGCTCGGCAAGCTTACCGATACTTGTTATGAACTGCCCTCTTTTCAGTGTTGACCCGTTGTACTCGAAGTCATTCCAAGCCGCATTGATAAGCAGTTCTATGTACACCCTCAGTGTGCCGTTGTGGTTGTACCAAGGCTTGTTGGTAACATCCCTCGGCAGCTTTACAAATCCTTTGTTGTTCATTGTGTTGCTCCTTTCAGATTGTTTTCATCTATAAGATAACACTTAAACAACTGCAAATTACTGCACTATTCTTTGTGCGTTCTGCCCGAAGAATTCTGCGTTTTTAACTTATCATTGCCATGATGGTAATGACGTTTCGCAGAGGTGCCGGCAAAGCCTACACCTCTGCGAAACCGCTAAAAGCCGCGCGTTTTCACTTCCCGAAAAAATATAAAATTTTTTTAAAAAAGGTATTGACAAATATGTAATGGTGTGGTATATTGTAT